>ENA-OQES01000310-OQES01000310.1-human-gut-metagenome-genome-assembly--contig:-NODE-310-length-21208-cov-2.950429_pt1 | contig 21208 bp, 27 predicted proteins | sample MGYA00242798_ERZ504641 | MGnify/ENA primary metagenome ERZ504641 (study PRJEB26092, sample SAMD00036327) | human gut metagenome | host: Homo sapiens | study: EMG produced TPA metagenomics assembly of...
TTTTTGTCCCATGTTTTCAATTTGATCAAAACCTGAAAACTGCTTACATGTACAGCCACATGATTCTCTAACACATACCTTCGCTGGTATCACAATATTTTCCCATGACCGCTTCGCGCTAGCTCAAGTGCACTATAAACAGCCATATATCCTGACCGTTCAGAATCCTGACGAATTGTCGTGATTGGCACTGGCACGTAACGAATACGCTCCCAGTCATCAAAACCGGTAACAGCAATATCATGTCCAATATGAAGTCCACGCTTTTCACATTCCTGATAAGCAGTCAGTGCCATCACATCATTAGCACATACTATTGCCTGAAGATTAGGGATTCGATCTAACAGTGCATTTACCTGTGTCTGTACACACTCTGGAAAAAATCGCCTGTTTCAATGTGGCATTTCATCCATTGGCAGATCATACTTTTTCATAACATCTAAAAATGCTCTTTTTCGCTGGCAGGCATCTGTATTTCCAGGCGGTCCTGCCTAAAAAAGCGAAATTATGATACCCATGGTCACGCACTAAATGCTCCACTAATTCATACATTCCATTATAATTATCGACAATAATAGACGTCCAATTAGGTCTGTCGGTCTGCTCATTTATGAGCACACATGGAACATTGCGAAAATATTCCAGGTATTGCTTTCCATAATCACTCTTCATGAAAAATGCTCATCATGCCATATGTCATAATCAAGACATCTGCTTTGACATATCTCGCATAATCATAAATTGCACATTTTTTGATAATCCCATCCTATTGATGTATCAGGTGGATACAGCTGCGCTGTATAAGGACTGCTCACATTCATAAAATTACATTAACTGCACATCGCACTCCTTTGATGCCTGATCAATTCCCTTCATAATGTTGATTGCGTGCGGTGAGTTAGCATTGCCAATCACAACTCCTATTTTACAGCGCTCCTGCATTTTTATCCCTCCTTTTTCGAGCCAATAGTCTTATTTCTATAAAAATCAAAATTTACTTCATCATTTCTGCATCTTTTTTTGGCCTTTTCCACAGCTGCCACAAGATTATCCCCGGCACGCTCCATCGCATCAAAAACTTCTTTTTGTTCATCCTGATTCCCTGCTGCCGTGCTTGTTCCTGTCAAAACGGCTGTATGCTCATCTGGTGTGAAATCCTCTTCATCCTGCACATCAATCGCGAAAGTGAGAGGATCTAGCTTGCTCAATTCTCTTGCGATAAAATGTGCAAACAAAAATGAGCCATACTCGTTTGTGTGTGTCATGTCTCCCGGGTGGAAATAGACACGGCTAGCTTCTTTTCCATTTTTCTTGATTAAATCTGCTGCATATTTATGAAGGTCAATTACAGGCACACCAGTCTCTTCCCCTACCTCAAAAACAGCCTGCGCATGCTCTGCTAAAAGATCATTGTAGGTGCCGTCATCCTTCCAGGTATTGCGCGCAAGCGGTGTTACAAGAATCGGAACTCCGCACAGTCCACGAATCTCATTTACATAATTCATCAGATTTTCCTTATAGCCTGTCTGTGCCTGCAGATGTGCCAGCTTCTGATCGTTATGACCAAACTGGAACAAGCAAAAATCACCCGGACGAATATCCTTCTTTTACGATATCGTAGTGTCCCTCATTACGAAAGGTTTCTGTGGTAAGTCCGCTGTGCGCCTGATTATCAATGGCTGTACTTCCTCCGATAAAATATGCAAGGCACTGTCCCCATGAACTGTAGCATCCGCCCGGCATATATGGCTTTGGACAAGTCTGATCAGTAACCGTGGAATCTCCTGCCAGATAGACTGCCGGAATTTTTGGTCTTTGCAGAAAGCTTCTCTGCTGCCATGCCAACACTCTTTAATTTCGTCAGATCCTCACATGCCACTGAAAAGCCAATCTTTGTGATTGTCATGCACTCGCTGTGAAAACGCGGGATCATCTCGCCAAAATGCAGATAAAGTGTTCCCTCAATCACCTCTCCTGCCTTTCTTTTTCCAAGACGCAATAGCTGCTTTCTTCCTGCAAATACAAATAGCTGCTCTATTTCTTTAGCAGTCTCTACTTTTATATGTGATGTAATAAATGCCCTCGCCATCTGCATCAGCATAGTAATCAGCTACCTGCAATCCCTGTGCGTTTTCGCTTCCCTCGCTGCCTTCCTCAAATCCGTCACCAAGCTCAGGAATATAGTCTGCAGCCTTAGTATCTAGCGTATGTATCATAATCGTTATCTCTCCTCTTATTTTCATATTTCACAGCATCTTGACCGTTTTCACCTGAATTAAAATACTATGATTTGTGTGTTTTTCATAATTTTGTCTTTATCATACACGCTTTTACGCAGAATTGCAACCTTTTTAAAACATAAAAAGGACAGGTACCAACTTCTGTCAACACCTGTCTCTTTTATCATAAGTTCGTGATCTTTATGCAACAACAATCTTCTTAAAGTTCTTCTTACCCTTCTTAATCACGAGTCCTTCTGCCGGAATCTCATTTGCTGCAAAGCTCATGCGGATATCTGTTACTTTCTCATCGTTTACACTGACACCACCCTGCTCTACTGCACGGCGCGCCTCTGAACGTGACTTAGCAAGACCTGCCTTTACAAGAAGACTTAAGATATCAAGCTTCTCACCTTCACCTTCTGCAAAGTCAGCTGCGCTAAGCTCAACTGCAGGAATCTCTGCTGCATTTCCTGCACCAAACAATGCCTTTGCTGCGCTCTCAGCCTTCTTAGCTTCTTCCTCACCGTGAACAAGCTTTGTCAGCTCAAATGCTAAGATTTCCTTTGCCTTATTTAACTGGCTTCCTTCCCACTTATCCATCTCGTCGATCTGCTCAAGTGGAAGGAAGGTTAACATACGGATGCACTTTAAGACATCGGCATCTGCTACATTTCTCCAGTACTGGTAGAAGTCGTATGGGCTTGTCTTCTCTGGATCCAGCCATACAGCACCTGAAACTGTCTTACCCATCTTCTTACCCTCGGAGTTTAACAGCAGCGTAATGGTCATTGCACCTGCGTCCTCTCCCAGCTTACGACGAATCAGCTCGGTACCTCCTAACATGTTGGACCACTGGTCATCACCACCAAACTGAAGGTTTGCAGCCGTATTTCTGGAACAGCATGTAGAAGTCATAGCTCTGCATAATCATGTAGTTAAACTCTAAGAAGCTTAATCCACGCTCCATTCTCTGCTTGTAGCACTCAGCTGTCAGCATTCTGTTTACGCTAAAATGCGGTCCAACCTCTCTAAGTACATCAATATAATTTAAATTTAACAGCCAGTCTGCATTGTTGACAAGCAGTGCCTTTCCATCAGAGAAATCAATGAAACGAGCCATCTGCTTCTTGAAGCACTCTACATTATGCTCGATAGTCTCTTTTGTCATCATCTTTCTCATATCGGTCTTTCCAGACGGATCACCGATCATTGCAGTACCGCCACCAATCAAAGCGATCGGCTTGTTTCCTGCCATCTGAAGTCTCTTCATTAAGCAAAGTGCCATGAAGTGACCTACATGAAGACTGTCTGCTGTCGGGTCAAATCCAATGTAAAATACAGCCTTTCCATTATTAACGAGATTGCGGATACGCTCCTCATCTGTTACCTGGGCAATCAGCCCTCTTGCTACTAATTCTTCGTAAACCTGCATGATTCTTTCTCCTTTTCTGCGCTTTTATTACTTTCGCCTGAGAACTTTTCTAAATACAAAGCCCCCGTCCTAACAAAAGGACGAGGGCGAAATCTCGTGGTACCACCTTTCTTCACAGTCTGCTCACACAAACTGCCTTTCAAGTACACGCATCCTGTAAAAATAATCCAGTCAATCTGCGAATACTCTGACAAGATAACGGCTGCCGCGCCGCTGCAGTCTACTTTTGCAAAATCGCAAGTTCGGTGCAGAGCTCAGAGAGGTATTCCTTATAAGCTTCCCCTGCGCCTCTCACCTGCCGGCTGCTCTCTGTTGGTTTCCCTTATCAGTACTTGTTCTCCTCAACGCTGATACACAGAGTATAACAATGTGATTCAAAAAATGTCAAGTCATTATTTTCAGTATCTTGACTCCGTTAGCATTTTTTCATTTAAAATATCCAATTACACGTTTTTTTATTTTTTAGAAATATCTATTCCGAAGTACTTCTCAGACAGCTCGGTCAGTGTGCCATCCTTTGCCATCTCATCAAGTGCATCATTTACAGCCTCTAAAAGAGTAACTGTATCATCACCCTTACGGATCGGAATTGCAATCTCCTCTACCTGATCGGAGTAGGTTGCAATCTTGATGTTTGAATCTGGATGCTCTTTCTTGTAATCGTTAAATACAACTTCTGCATTAAGTGTTGCATCGATACGCTTGGAAAGCAGCAGCTCGATAGTCTGATTTAAATCGTCAACACCAGTAACAGTTGCACCATATGCCTCTGCCTGTGATGCGTAGGTACTTGTGATTGTGTTTGCAGTCTTCTTGCCCTTTAAATCTTCCATTGATGAAATCTCATCGTAATCGCCGCGAACGATAACAGCAGTCTTATTATATGCATATGGAGTAGAGAAATTGTACTTTTCTGCACGCTCCTTTGTCACGCCAACACCATTTACCATGATATCGTAACGTCCTGTCTCTAGACCTGCAAGCAGTCCATCCCACTCGCCCTCTACAAACTCAACCTCTACGCCAAGTTTCTCTGCGATATTCTGTGCCACCTCTACGTCATAACCAACAAGATCATTGTTATCATCATGGTAGGTCCACGGAGCCCATGTTCCCTCCATTGCCACAACAATGTTTCCGCGCTCTTTAATCTGTGCTAAAAGATCATCTGCTGACTCGCCGGTTCCGATTTCTGTAGATACTTCTTCGCTTCCAAGCTCAGTCTCAGCCTTCTTTGATTCTTCCTCGCTCTTTGCTTCTGCGCTTGTGTTTACTTCGCTGCTGCCTGCTTCTGTATCCTTGGTCTCGGCAGACTTTGTAGTAGTCTCCTTTGTCTCCTGTGCAGAAGTCTTTGCAGCTGTAGTACTCTTATCAGATGTACCCTTTGAAGAGCAGCCTGTCAATGCGGCAGATGCAATCACTGCTGCTGTTAATGTGCATGGAATTAATTTCTTAATTGTCATAATTTTCCTCCTCTTTATTTTATGAAAAAGGCAGTACTGACAGATATTTTCCTTATCAGAAATGCTTTTACAATCAATAATTACTCCTGAAAGATTCGCAAGAACTCCTTTGTGCGCGTTTCCTTCGGATGCTCAAAAAATTCCTTTGATGATCCCTGTTCGACAATTACTCCTTTTTCCATGAAGATCACACGATTTGATACTGTTCGCGCAAAGTTCATCTCATGAGTAACAACAAGCATTGTCATTCCTTCCTGTGCAAGCCGCTTCATAACTGCAAGCACCTCCACCGTCAGCTCTGGATCTAGCGCCGATGTCGGCTCATCAAAGTAAATAATCTCTGGATTTACTGCTATTGCCCTCGCAATCGCCACACGCTGCTGCTGACCACCTGAAAGCTGCGACGGATAGTAATCACTTCGATCTTCCATGCCAACCTTTTTTAATGCCTCGTGTGCTATTTTATTTGCCTCATCCTTTGGCATTTTTCTTCCGACAATTAAGCCTTCCGTTACATTCTGCAATGCTGTTTTGTTGGCAAACAGGTTATAATTTTGAAATACGAAGGCCGTTTTCTTTCGAATGCGCGCAATTGTGCGCTTCGATGCCTTATGCAGTTCAATTGTCTCATCGTCAAATGTCATAGTTCCGCCATCTGCCTTCTCTAAGCAAATTCAGGCAGCGAAGAAGTGTCGTCTTTCCTGATCCGCTCGGTCCAAGAATCGCAATCACATCTACCCTTATTAACAGAAAGGCTAATATCATGAAGAACATCTGTCTGACCAAATGACCTTTTTAATAATTTTTAATCTCCAGCATGTATTACCCCTCCTTTCTGCCATAGTAGCTTAGCTTCTTCTCACCTATACTCTGCAGCTTTGTCAAAACGGTTGAATACATCAGATAAATCAGACCTACTTCAGAATATAAAAGCAATGATTCATAATGTACTGCTACGATCTGCTTTGTCGTTTGAAGCATTTCCGTTACGGTAATACATGATGCCAAAGATGTATCCTTTACCATGGAAATCAATGAATTAAACAGTGATGGGAACGCGGTGCGCATTGCCTGTGGCAGCACGATTCTGAAAAATCGTCTGTATATAAGAAAGACCTGCACACTGTCCGGCCTCTAACTGTCCTGACGGAACTGATTCTAGCGAAGCACGAACTGTCTCTGCACAATATGCGCCTTCATTTAATGCAAATACAATTACTGCTGCTGGAAATGGATCGAGTAAAATTCCGATCCTCGACAAGCCAAAAAACACAATATACAGCTGGACTAAAAGCGGCGTACCACGAAAGATCCAGATATAAAAGCGACAAATCTGCTTTAACACTTTGATGTTCGCAAACTGCACTAAAGCAACCACAATTGCAATCACCATTGCCAGTGAAAAGGAGATCACTGTTAACGGAATGGTGACAGTCAAGCCATGCATGAACATCTTTGGAAAGGAGTCAATAAACAGATTCCACAACCGACCACTAAACATAAAACACCCTCTTTTCTTAATAAAAGAATAAAGCAACGCGGCAACCCGCAGGCCGCCGCGTCAAAAACTTTCAAAAACCTACTTCTTCGATAGTTTAATAGAATTTTTTCCGATATGTCAATGAAATAAAATCTTATATTTTTGTACTTTTCTGTTACTGTTCATACCATGCGACTGTTAGCGCTATTGCAATTATCAAAAATCCAAGACCCACAAGAAGTGTCATATATTGTCCTTTGCCTTTTTGCTTTCGCTTTTTGGCCTTTTCTACCTTAAACTCGTAGAATTTTCCATTCGCTTCCCGTGTGGAAAACGGAATCAGAAAATGAGCACCTTTTTGCAGTGCAAAGGAGAAAATATCAAGCACACCAGTAGTGGATATCCAGACAAGAAGACCAAAGCTTATATATAACAGTGCAATGACAGAAAAGCCATTGCCAATTGCCAGGATACGGTCTGCAGCCGATACGCCTTCTGCAAACGCTCCTTGCGATGTCATAACACCGACTGCGATAATAAGGCCAATTACAATCTGGATTATTAAACGGATTATACTTTTTTTTCTCCATTTAATTTCCTTTCATCTGCTCTTTGTAACGTGCAAACTCGGCATCGTTGCAATGTACAAAATGACCTGGAGCAACCTCACGGAATGACGGTTTGTCTACTGTGTAATCATGCTCCTTTAACGGAACATAGCTTATACGCTGACGCTGCTTCTCGTAGTGCGGGTCTGGAAGCGGAATTGCAGACAGAAGTGATTTTGTATATGGATGAAGCGGATGCTTGAACAGCTCATCGGAGTCGGCCAGCTCTACCATTTTTCCATAATACATAACACCGATTCGATCTGAGAAATATTTTACAACAGACAAATCATGCGCAATAAACAAGATTGTCAGTCCCATCTTATGACGAAGATCATCAAGAAGGTTGATAACCTGTGCCTGAATGGAAACATCAAGTGCACTAACTGGCTCATCCGCAATGATAAGCTCTGGATTCATAACAACCGCACGTGCAACACCAATACGCTGGCGCTGTCCGCCGGAGAACTCATGTGGGTAGCGGCCTGCATGCTCACGCACAAGACCAACGAGTTCTAGTACACGATATACTTCTTCATCAATCTTTTTCTGATCCTTCTCACCGCGAATAACAAGACCTTCTGCAATAATCTGACGCACGGTCATACGCGGGTCGATGGATGCAATAGGATCCTGGAAAATCATCTGAATATCGGTTACGGCACGACGGCGCTTCTGATCTTCCTGCGCAAGACGAATCTGCATTTTTTTGCTCTGCAATCACTTCATCGCGCTTTTTCTTTGCATCCTTTAATTTCTCGCCGGACACACCAGACTTCTTTAAAGCAGTATAAGCTTTCTTTGCCTTCTCGATCTCCCACTTGTAGGAGCCAGTTCCTGCTGCGATGCGTTCTCCCTTAAAGTATACATTTCCGGAAGTGATGTTGTAAAGCTTGATGATGGAACGTCCTGTCGTAGTCTTTCCACAGCCGGACTCTCCTACAAGGCCGAATACTTCGCCCTTTTTCACTTCAAAGCTGACATCATCCACTGCCTTATTTTCTTTAAAATACTGGCACAGATGCTCTACCTTAAGCAGAGTCTCCTGTGAGCTTGCCACATTCTTTTTTCAGGCATTGGACTTTCCTCCCTTCTCTTTCATTCGTGCAATTCTATCGGTGATGATCTTTGGAATCTCTACCTTTGGTGCATCCGGATGGAGCAGCCATGTTGCCGCATAATGCGTATCACTGATCTTAAACATCGGCGGCTGCATCTCAAAATCAATCTTAAGCGCATACTTGTTACGATCTGCAAATGCATCTCCTACCGGCGGATAAATCATATTCGGCGGTGTTCCTGGGATAGCTTCAAGACGATCATTTGTATCAACATCAGGCATGGCAGAAAGCAGTGCCCATGTATACGGATGCGCCGGTGAATAGAAGATATCATCTGCTGTTCCAGTCTCAACAAGCTTTCCTGCATACATAACGCCAATACGATCTGCCATGTTTGCAACTACACCAAGATCATGCGTAATAAAGATAATAGACAGATTACGCTTTTCCTTTAAGTGATTGATAAGTTCCATGATTTGTGCCTGGATCGTAACGTCAAGTGCTGTTGTTGGCTCATCACAGATCAAAATATCTGGGTCAGCTGCCAGTGCAATTGCAATAACAATACGCTGTCTCATACCGCCTGAGAACTCAAATGGGTACTGACGATAACGCTTTCTAGGCTCGGAGATACCTACCTCCTCCAAAAGCTTTAATGCCTTGTACTTTGCCATTTCCTTTGTCACACGGCTTACGGCGCCAGATGCGGTTTTCACGGCAAAAAATTCAATCAGCTCTTTTGTCTTTTTCGCAAAATCAACTTCATTTTGCTCTGCCAAATCTTCTTTATAATGCTCTGTCAGACGATTTAACAGTTCTCTTACATTATCCTGCTCAAGCTCAAGGTCAACTGCCGTAGATGGTGTTACCTTCCATGTTGGCTGTTTTCCCTTTGCAGTCAGATTATCATATTTCTTCTGCTGTTTTGCATGCTTTTTTGCAGCAGCTTTATTTTTATCAATTCCGCCAAAATAATGCTCCTGTGAAGCACGGATGCTTCCTGCAAATGTCCATGCAAGTCCATCCTTATGAATCTCAATAGGATCAATTGAAGCCTCTACTGCCTGAATCATCTTCTCAGCAGCTTCTTTACATGACTTCACATCCCAGGAATCACTGTCAAAGATGCTTCTGTTTGCACTAATCACATCAATTGCTTCCTTCTTTTTCCTTGCAGATTCCTTTGCACTAAAGGAAAGTGCCTTTGATGCTTCCTCACAAACTCGTTTAAGAAGCTCTCCTCAAGATAGGTGCGCATCATTTTGTTAAGCTCATCAATCGGCATAGAAACTGGCACAGACTTTCCAGAGAACTGCGCATAGTAACCCATACTAAAGAAATCTGGTTTTTCTTTTTTAAGTGCTTCTGTCATGATGCCCTGCAAAATCTCAAGCTGCGCTTTTGATGCTGTAAAGTTTTTTGACTTGCAGTCAGAAGGAATCACTGATTCAAGTGTCTTTTACGGCAGCTTCAAGCTTGCTCTTATCATTGCTTACAACAAAATCATTTGGTGTAAGCTTTTGACAGGCGCACGATTTCCTTAAGTGTATACTTCGGATCATCGAGTGCTTTCTTTTCAATATGAAACAGTGCATCTGTAATATCGTCAAGCACCTCGATTGCAGCCTCATGCGCTGTGTTGTATGTCTGCTCAATCTCGATATGCTTAAATTCAAACTTATCAAAGTTTTGGCAAAGTGTGTGCGCCTTTGTGCTGTCTGTACCTGCCGCTGTCATTGTCTTTTCAAGCAGCGCAAGTGTCTGATTAAAGGAGTTTCTGCTGGCCTTCTGATGTGCCTTTCCCTTTAACAGCATCGCCTCTGTCAGCTGCTTTCCGACACGCATAATCGGATTTAAACTTGAAAGCGGATCCTGGAAGATCATTGCAATCTTATCACCACGGATGCGGTAAAAATCATCCTCACCTATTTTTAACAGATCCATACCATCGTAGATGATTGAACCGCCCTCGATGATGGAGTTTCCTGCAAGGATTCCAAGAATTGCCTTTGAAGTTACTGATTTACCTGAACCAGACTCTCCTACAATTGCAAGTGTCTCTCCTTTATTTAAATCAAAGCTGATATCTCGTACCGCCTGTACTTTTCCTGCCGGTGTGCGGAATGAGACAACCAGGTTATTTACTGAAAGTTTCTTTTCCATTCTAAATTACTCCTCCGTTCCTCTCAGGGATGGGTTAAAGGCATCCCGCAATCCGTTTCCAAACAGGTTGAAGGAAATCATAAGCAGGGAAATATAAATTGCCGGGAATAAAATAATGTGCGGATACGTTGTAAGCATCGAGGTTCCCTGTGAAAGCATGGTACCAAGTGATGTCATATTCGAAGAATCCAGATTTACAATTCCCAGATATGTCATGTTCGACTCTGAGTAGATAACACTCGGAACCGTAAGCACAGCACTTGTAATCAATGTTCCGATTGCATTTGGGAAAATATGCTTAAACATCAGTCGTGAATCCTTAGCGCCAAGTGTACGTGCAGCCAGAATATATTCCTGATTCTTATAACGATAAAACTGCATACGTGTCTTGCTTGCCATACCAATCCAACCTGTCAATACAAACGCAAACAACAAAGATGGCACAACGCCGACCTTGCTTGCCAGATGCAGCTGGAACAATGAGGTGACAACGATAAACGGAACATCGTTTAAGATATCGGAGATTCGCTCCATGATCAAATCGATTGCGCCGCCGTAGAAGCCCTCGATTGCACCGTAAACAGCACCGATTGCCAAGTTGATTGCAGAAATAATCAATGCAAACAAAAGACTAAATCTTGCACCCTCAGCCATTCTTGTCAGGATATCCTGTCCGTAAGCATTTGTTCCGAACAAGAATATCGGCTCATGGCCGTAACGATACTGAAAATAGCTAAGAGAATCTACACGAACCTTAAATGACATTGACGCTGAAGAACCTGTTACTGTCGCATAGCGATATGAACCATCATCTCCAGCAATACGAAGACTGTGATAATCGCCGTCTTTTCCCTTTGTCAGATAAATAGGCGTAATATTTCCATCCTTATCCAGCTTCGGTGCACCCTTATTCGTACACTTATACCAGATATTTGGATCTGAACGCAAATTCGGTGCCTGAATTGACTTTGAGTCAACTGACGGATAAATTACCTGAATCTGATTTTCATCCTGCCAATCTTGAATAGCCTCATACTCTGCTTTTGTCAGCGTCAGATTTAACATACCAATCTTGGAATAAGAATCTACTCTTACATCATAAAATGTGCTGTTTGATGTGCTGGAGGAATCCTCATAATCAGCCTTATAGACCTTTGTAATCGCATTTACTCCGCGCTCTGTCTCCATTGCCTCATAATATGCATACATATCACTGCTGATTGTTTCTCTCTTTGCACCATCCCAGCCTGCCCATGAAAATAGCTTTGACTTTGGAAGCAGCTTTCCATACTGAAGATACGTTGTATCAGTCTTCGATTTTGTATAATTGTTGTGTGACACAAGCGGAACAATAAGCGCAAATGCAAGAAGCAGTGCAATGATAACCGCTGCTGTCAGTGAACTCTTATTGCGGCAAAAACGCATCATAGCATCCTTGAAATAACCAACTGGCTTTGTCTCAAGCTTCTTGTCATGGATTGCTTCGCTGCGGTCAAAAAATTCAAATTTTTCTTTTGGGATATTTGTATAATCTGTATTTTTGCGTGCCATTTTATCGTTCCCCATTCTGATTCTCGGATCGATAAAAGCCGTAGCTGATATCAACTACTAGTCCTGATACAAGTCCGATCAGTGTATAAAAATGCAGACAACAGCATAAAGAAGTTGTAGTCGCGTGCTGTAATAGAATTTAAATACAGCTGGCCGACACCAGGTACACCAAAGATCGTCTCAATAATCAGAGATCCGCCTAAGATACCGACAAACTCTCCCAAAATCATTGGGAATACCGGAACCATGGAATTTCTCATTGCATGGCGAATCGTTGCCTGTGAGCGAGTCAAACCTTTTGTTCTTGCAAGCAGCATAAAATCACTTGTCAATACCTCAGAAAGCTCGGCGCGCACATATCTGGCCAGACTGGCAATACTTCCAAATGCCAGTGCCAGCACAGCCGGCATGACTGAGCGGAACATAGACAGTGAAAAATAGTTCGTTCCACTGTTCATCTGAAGTGGGAACAACTTAAGCTTATAGCAAAGCAAATACTGGATTAACAGTGCATATACATAAGACGGAACGGAAATAAATACCATGACAAGTGTAGAGATAAGATAATCCTGCCACTTGTTTTTCTTTAATGCAGCAAAAATACCAAGCAGCAGTCCGCTCGGAATTGCAAAAATCATGGAATAGATGTTTACCATCATGGTTGCCGGAAGTTTGGAAGTGAATACCTTCCATACATCCTGGCTGCGGTACAGCGCCTCACTGATTCCCCAGTCTCCACCTAATACGCTTCGTTTTAAGAAAATCAGATACTGTATCAGAATCGGCTTGTTATAGCCTAACGCTTCTCTTCGCTGCTGAATCAGATTCATGTCCTTGCCAAACTGCTTGGCATCCACAAGCGGCAGCAGCTTTACAAGTACAAAGCATACTGTCAGAATTGTGAAGAAGACAAAAAACATCAGCGCGATACGCTTTAGTACGTACTTAACCATCGTTGTCCTCCGTTTGTTTTCATGTTTAATTTTACGGTTTTACGCTTTTAAAATTTTTTCCAAAAAACTGACAGGAAGGGGGCAGCAAGCCGCCCCCTTTCCCGTCGAAGTGTTGCTCTTTTTCGCAACATAATCACTTCTATTATTCGATTTCTCGATTTTGATACTTCATTAGTTGTAATTGAGTTTTCCACCCTGCTCAGATACAAATGCATCCCACTCAGCATCGCTGTAGTCGTATGTCATGTACTGAACACCACCGCGGCCGATGCTGTAGTAATACTCATCTGTAGCAAACTGAATCTTCATACTCTTTAATGCAGCTGTACAGTCATCGAACATTGGAATCAGGTCATAATTTCCAAGAACTGCATTCTCCAGTCCAACTAATACCTCAAAACGATCTTCGCTGTTGTCATCTGCAGAACCAGCAGAGAACTCTTTTGTGGTACCATCCTCAGCCTTAATGGTAATAACTTCACCAAGCATAGCCTGAGTCCAATCCCATGCAGTTGCCGTGTAGGTAACGCCATCTGCCAATGTGATATCTATATCAGCAGACTTTGTATCCCATGACGGGTCATACTGATACTCGCTTGATGTATAAGCTTCCATTAAGCTGTACGGATCAAGTGCAGCACCTGTCCAGCCTACACCAAACAGAAGATCTACCTGCTGGCTTCTAAGTGCATCACTAAAGCCATTTCCAAGTGTATCATCTACGCTAAAGGTTAACTTGCCCTCAAGAGAAGTTCCCTTTACTGCCTCAGTGTAGCAGTTTACAAGGAACTCGTTACCCTTGTTGTAGAAGGTGCTCTCGCTGTTTGGAAGACCAATCTTGATCTCAACCACATCATCCTCATCCATAAGACCAGCTGCGATTGCCTCATCATATGCCTCGTTGAATCTCTCCTGAGCCATCTCTAAGTTGTAGCCTGTGATGCTGTCTACTGCCTCATCAACAGTTTCATACATCAATCCCTCACCGATATCATCGGACAGACCCCAGAAGTTTGCAAGAACAGTCTTTGCTTCCTCGGTATCACGATATGCAGTACCCTCTTCCGGATCAGAGATGATGCTGTTTGAGTAAAGACCAAATGCTGCAGAGCTTAATGGGTTAACTGCTGCATTGAATGCATCACGGTCAAGTGCATAGCAAAGTGCCTCACGGAAGGACTTTAAGCTAAGGATTGTCTTGTTGATGTTATCGCCAGCAGCCTTCTGTGCTGCCTCAAGTCCCTCTACACCTGGATTCATTGCCATGAAGAAGGTACTCTCACCAACGGTATAATATGCGTAATCGCTAGAACCGTAGGTCTCGATATCATCCTTTGTCAAGCCATATCTGTCAAGCTCACCGCTTAAGAACATCTCAAGTCTTGTTGATGGCTCTTTTACGCAGCTAACAACGATGCTTGTGGTCTGATACTGACCGTCTACATTGCCAAAGTAGTACTCGTTCTTATCAAGAACGTACTCCTTATCAGCCTGATAAGATGTCAGCTTGTAAGGTCCAAAGGAAGCAGTTGTCTCTGCAGAGGTACCATAAGTATTGTTGTAAACACCGTTGCTCTCAGACTCGCAGCTCTTATACAGATCTTCCTTTACTAACCAGGAATCTGTCAGTGAATACTTTAAGTAGAAGCCCTTTAATGGCTTTTCAAGGACTAAAACGAGTTCAGTATCGGATGGAGCAAAGATACCAACTTCGTCGATTGACATCTCTGGATACTCGGTACCCTGATAGATCATCTCTTCCCACTCTTTGTATGCATAGTCGCCGCCTTCTGCTGCGTAATCCTCTACAGTCGCATATCCGTGAAGATTTGCAACGATGTGCTCAAGTGCCTCAACAACCTCATCAGTTACCGGAACATAGCCGTCATCATTTGCATTTGCAGCCAAAACAGTCTCATACAGATCAACGTCGTCTTTCATAAATGCAGACTTATAATCGTCTAATGCATAGTAATCAGACAGTCCGTCAGAACCCCAAGTTGCACAGTCATTTAAGCTAACTGCTAAGTCATGTCCGTCTACAACGTAAACGCCATTCTCATTCTTCTCGAATGCAGATGGATCTACGTACTCATCCTCACCCATCTCAGAAGAGATAAAAGTCTCAGCATATGCATGCTGTCCTGCATAAAGGAAATTCTTTGCATTCTTTAATACAAGATTTCCAGAGTACAGCATATCTGCGCGGTGATGCTGTGCCTTCGGGTTTAACAGAAGTTCTGCGGACTTTACAAAATCAGAAGCAACGATCGGTGTACCGTCATCCCACTTTAAATCATCACGAATGGTAATCTTCCATGCCAATGACTCATCACCGTCTAAACCATACTGATCCTTATACTCAGCAGTTACATCCTCTGGATCGCCTGTTGCAACAAGCGGAACCATCTGATAACCATCCTGGGTATCGTTGTAATCGAAAGCGTAGAAACCTGCCTCCAGATACTGCATAAGCTCAGAGTCTGTCTGTGTCTGATTGTCATGCAGACTCCAGTTTGTTGGGAAATCGGCTAACGCATAGCGATAGGTATAGCTCTCAGACTCCGTTGTGGTTGCGTCTGATGCAAAAAACTGCAGTGCTGCCAAGTGTAGTTGCAGCCATAGAAGCAGCCAGCATCAAAGATAATGCTACCTTTCTCATATTCATTCCTCCTATTTTCTTCTCATGTTCTGTTAGGTTTTATTTAGAACCTGATAAATCAGTATCATATATATTATATATGACCTAAAAAAAACTGTCAAGGCTAGGGGCTGATTTTCTTTAGCTTTCTTAGTCAACTTGCCAGAGGGACACATTTTTGAGCCACCGTCCCTGTCACCATGGCTTACTTGCAGTTCTTATCAAGGAAATCAAGCACTGTCTTTACAAACAGTGGATCCAGATCATTTGCCTGCTTTTATCAAGGCGGGCAAACCATTTTGAAAGCACCTTTTCTGGAACACGGTTATAATACAAATCGTGAAGCATCTTTAACTCTTCCTTCTTGGCTAGATAATAAGCTGTTCCGCCCTTTGTGAAGAAAATTTCCCCATGTGATTGCTCTTTCCCGGACGTGTCTCGGTATAGTACTCAACATTTGGATTTGTAATATGACTTCGCTGCGCGATAATAGAAGATCCCTCATAGCTAATCACTTCATCCTCTTTGCCATGCATAACAAGAACTGGCACGTCACAGCTATTGATGCCATCAATTGCAGACAAATTATAATTCTTACCAAAAAGCAATACGCTGATAAAGTGCAGCAAACGGAAGCAATAAATCTACCAACAATGTTGGAATGATGCGTCCTGCCGCCTCTTTCGTAATTGCCATTGGACTAGAAAAAGCCTGAAATTGTAATAACACCTGCAATATTATGCTTAAAACTTCAGCACTGCCGCAGCTGTATAACCGCCCCAGCTATGACCATATAAAAATACCGGAAGATTCTTTAGTGATGCAGACGCCTCAATATAACCCAAAACTGCATTCAAATCCTTCACAGCCTGATAGAAGCCCACGGATGAAGCTCCCTCACTTTCATACACGCCCGTATAATCAAATGTAAAGACCTGATAACCATCATCCAGCATATATTTAACCATGCTTAAGTTATCTTCTCCGCCGCTTGCAATTCCATGGCACACAACAACGAGACCTTTGGCAGATGCTTCTCCATATAAATATCCTGTCAGATGAGTGGAACCAGAGACGATTGTAATTTTTTTTCTTACCATTCCGCTCATGTCCTTATAGCGCAGACTGATTGCATCATCCTCCTTCTCCTGTCTGGCGAATACCTTGTGGAAAATACCTCTCACGGTCAAAATACTGGCTGCGCTTACCGCTGCCACTCCTGCAATGACTGCTTTTCCTTTTTTTCGATTTTGCCATAGAATCCCATCCTTTCTCTGATATCTTTGTTCTACAATCATACCCTTATTTACGAAAAAAAAGGCAAGGCATGTGCCCTGCTTTTTGTGAGCTCTTAAAAGAGTGGGATCACAATCCCGGCGATCACAAGGATCATTCCAGAAATCAAAAAGGCTGCCATCTGACATGCTGCCTTTTCAGATTCATCCAACTCCTCATACGGCACAATTTCCTCATCGAGGTAGTCTGCAATATCGCCGCCCATGCTTTGCTTTGTTTTTTTCCTTTTATTTTCACACCAAATTTCTTTTTCGCTGTATCAATAGGTGTTAATCCATCCAGATGCAGATAGGAAAACCATGCACCAGCCATTAAAATAATTCCAACTGCACCCAGTCCAAAGCCAAGCCTTGAAACTCCAATCCGCTCTACAATTCACGTATTTATCCCATAGCAAGACGATCACCAGACCGATTAGGGTTCTGGTGATCGTTTTTCGTTACAATGGGGCGAATCATATAGCGGTGATACTGTTTTTTGCAACCATCTCATGCTCTTCTCTCGCCTCTTCTTTATGTTCTCTCTGCTGCATTGATTGCGTCAATCTCAGCACGATATTTCTCAAGCTCTGGCTCATTACCATATACAAAATGACCTTCAGTAATCTCTACCCACTGTGGCTTAGAGATTGTGTAATCATGAAGCGTTGGATCATAAATCAAAAGCTTTTTCTTCTTCTCGATTTCTGGATCCGGAATCGGAACTGCTGAAAGCAGTGCCTTTGTATAAGGATGCAGTGGATGATGGAATAATTCCTCTGCCTCTGCCAGCTCCACAATACGACCTTTATAGATAACAGCAATACGGTCTGAAATAAAACGTACTACAGAAAGGTCATGTGCAATAAACAAATATGTCAGTCCTCTTGATGCCTTTAACTGGTTTAACAAGTTCAATACCTGTGCACGAATAGAAACATCAAGCGCTGAAATCGGCTCATCAGCTACAACAAACTCTGGCTCCATAATCAAGGCTCTTGCAATACCGATACGCTGTCTTTGTCCACCAGAGAACTCGTGTGGGAAACGAGATGCAAACTCTGGAAGAAGACCAACCTCTCGAAGTGCCTTCTGTACCTTCGCCTCACGATCTGCCTCATCCTTATACATATGGAAGTTTAACAGACCTTCGGATACAATGTAATCAACCTTTGCACGCTCATTTAAGGATGCCATAGGATCCTGGAAAATCATCTGGCAGCTCTTAATAACCTCGCGGTCAAGCTCCTTTGAAATCTTTCCATTGATCTTCTTGCCCTTAAAGTAGATCTCTCCGGCCGAAGTAGGATTGATACGGGTAATAGCGCGGCCGATGGTAGTCTTTCCGGAACCGGACTCACCTACCAGGGAGAATGTCTCTCCCTTATAAATATCAAAATTCACATGGTCAACTGCTACAAACTTTTTCGTTCCTTTTCCGAAACTAATCTGCAGGTCTTTGACCTCAATCAGCTTTTCTCTCTCAGCCATACTCATACCTCTTTTACTTATGCGCTCTCATTTTCTGTCTGAGCTGCTGCACAGACTTCGGCGGTTCTATCTTCGGTGCACGCGGGTCCAGATACCAAGTCTTTGCCTTGTGCGTCTCTGAAACTTCAAAATATGGAGGCTCTTCCTCAAAATCAATAGCCAGTGCCTGTCTGTTTCGAGGTGCAAATGCATCACCCTTAATCTTGTTAAACAGATTCGGCGGTGTACCATCAATCGTTGGCAGTGCTTCGCCCTTCACGCCAAGCTGCGGAAGTGCAGAAAGAAGTGCCCAAGTATAAGGATGTCTTGCATCGTAGAAAATCTCATCTACCTTGCCTACCTCCACGATCTGTCCTGCATACATAACTGCAACACGGTCAGCCACATTTGCCACAACACCAAGGTCATGTGTAATATAGATAACAGACATATGGTACTCTGCCTGTAGATTTCTGATCAGCTCCAAAATCTGAGCCTGAATCGTTACGTCCAGTGCGGTGGTAGGCTCATCGCAGATTAAAATCTGCGGCCGGCATGCAACCGCAATAGCAATAACAACACGCTGTCTCATACCGCCTGAAAACTCATGCGGATACTGGTTATAGCGCATTTCAGGATATGGAATACCTACCTTCTCAAGAATCTGAAGAGTTGCCTTCTTTGCGACAGCTCCCTTAAGACCCTGATGAAGCTCGATACACTCCTGGATCTGCTTTCCAACCTTTTTCAATGGATTTAAGGAAGTCATAGGATCCTGCATAACCATCGCGATTTTCTTACCACGAATAGTCATCCACTCCATTTTCCTTCTTAAACTTTGCCAGATCCTTGCCATCGTACATAATGCTTCCGCCGGTAATACTGCCGTTTCCATCAAGCATACCGACAAATGTCTTTGTAAATACACCTTTTTCCTGAACCGGACTCTCCTACGATTGCAAGTGTCTCTCCATCATACAGATCAAGAGAACACTTACGGATCGCATTTAATTTGTTTCCGCGAAGGCTAAACGTAATTTCAACGTCTTTGGCGGATAATATTGGTTTCTTTTCCATTGTTCTCCCCCCTTAAACGTGATTTCTCGGATCAGCCGCATCGGAAAATGCGTTACCAACCAGATAGAATGTGATCGTAACAACAGATACAATAACTGCCGGGAATACCAGCAAATATGGATAATTCAGGAAATAGCTTCTTGCATTACGAAGAAGGATTCCAAGTGTAGGTGTGTTAATATCAAGACCAAGACCAAGATAGGAAAGCGTAGTCTCCATACTGATTGTTCTCGGAATTGACAGTGCCACTCTTAAGATAATAACACTAATCAGGTACGGTAAAATGTTCTTAAGCAAGATACGGTACGTCGGAGTACCTAAACATCTTGATGCTAAGTTATACTCGCGGTCACGATACATCATAACAAGGTTACGGATATTTCTTGCCATTCCAAGCCAACCAAATGCAATCAAGGACACTGCCATGATGGTAAAGCTCTTACCAACCATTAATGCAATCAGTGTCATGTAAATGATCTGCGGAATATTATCAATTACATTATACAGCTCTGTAAAGAAACGGTCTAACTGACGAACATATCCCCAAAGAAGACCAATCGTAACACCAAGCACACACTCACCGATTGCAACGATACAGGCAAGCTTAATGGATGTCTGTGTCGCATACCATACCTGGCTCCAGTAGTCACGTCCTAGGTTATCAGTACCAAACCAGAACTCTGAGTTTGGAAGAATAAAGCCCTTTGAACTATCTGTGACAAGATTACGATAATCGTAATTTTCCGATTACAAGTGCAACGAAGGAAAATACAACAAGTGCAACAAACACAATTAAAAGCGCAACTGCACTCTTTTTCTTTAAGAAATTGTGAATTACAGATTTCCAATAAGAATAATTGGAATATCCGATCATCTCGGCCTTTTCAGGAGAGTACTCGACAACCTTAAAGCGTGCGTCATCATTTGAATTGACTGCCATTATCTTGTACCTCCCTTTCCGGTCAATGTAATACGTGGGTCAATGATCATCATCAAAACATCACCCAAAAATACGCCGATGATACCAAGTGCAGCGTATAAAATAACAAGCGTCTGAACAACATTTGTGTCATAACGGTTGATTGCGTCAGTAAGAAGAGAACCCATACCTGGAACAGAGAAGAAACGCTCTACCAGAAGAGAACCGCCGACTGTCAGCAAAATAGAATAAGGAATATACTGTGCAAGCGGAACGAATGCATTTCTAAGCACATGAGTAACCATGATGCGCTTCGAGGAAAGGCCCTTAACACGAGCCAGCTTAATATAATCCTTATTTAACTCATCTACCATGTAACGTCTTGTCCACAGTGCATAGCCTGCAATTGATGAAAGAGAAAGACATGCAACCGGCAGAATCATAGACGGTCCTGGATTTCTCGTTGAATACATGGAAGGAAGCTTTAACACATGGGAACCAAATACAAGAACAAGTGAATACGCAACAAGCGGCGGAACTGCATTTACCAATATCGTGTAAATTGTTCCAATGCCGTCGATGATACCGTCCTTAAAACGTGCCTGAAGCACACCAATTACAACACCAATTACCAGAGAGATTGCAAAGGAGATCAGTCCTAACTGCATCGACATTGCAAACTTTCCGCCAATTACCTTTACAACAGAGACACCGCTTTGAATTCGTCGAGACGTACCAAAGTCAAGTCTCAACAACTGCCCATAATAGCGTGTCAGCTGTGTAAAGGTACTATCTAATAAACCTGCTGCTTGAAGCTGATCGTGCTTTTGCTGATCGGTCAGCTTCATTAGCTGGTCCTCGGTAAAATAATAATCCGTAGGCAGCATTCTAAGC
>ENA-OQES01000311-OQES01000311.1-human-gut-metagenome-genome-assembly--contig:-NODE-311-length-21169-cov-2.774404_pt1 | contig 21169 bp, 29 predicted proteins | sample MGYA00242798_ERZ504641 | MGnify/ENA primary metagenome ERZ504641 (study PRJEB26092, sample SAMD00036327) | human gut metagenome | host: Homo sapiens | study: EMG produced TPA metagenomics assembly of...
CTCTAAGCTTTTTTAGCTTTTTCACCAAGATAATGCTCCATTTCTGTTCACTCCTATCCTATTAGAGTGTACTATTTGCATATTCGATATAATCGTACTATAATTATTAAAAATGTTCGATTATGTCGAATTTCATTGACTTGCGAAAGGAGTTGCGTTATTTTGAATGACAAAAAGATCATCAAATTGCAGTGGAGGATTGGCAAAATGAGAATTTTGATTTGTGATGATGAGCTAAAAGTTGATTGACTTAGAGCTTTCTATTCTTCAAGAATATTGTCGGTCCACTAACATCGCTGCAACATTTTTTACATTCACAGATTCCCTAAGTGCTGGAAATATAGGTGAATTTGATATTGCGTTCTTAGATATTGATATGGAGAAACTAAATGGAATTGAGCTGGCTCGAAAATTGCGATCGAAAAAACCCGACTTCCATTATTATTTTTGTTACAAACTTCATTCAATACGCCCCTGAAGGCTATGAAGTAAATGCTTTTCGTTATCTATTAAAGTCTGATATTCCTTACAAGCTCATTCCATACTTTGTGAATTCGCTACAAGAAGTTATTAATTCTCGGCAAACCGTTACTTTTTCGATTAGTGGCGAGTCAATAGATGTTCAAACCAAAAACATTTTATACCTAGAATCCGACAAGCATATTATTGTTATGCACTTAATTAATGATGCACGGACTGAGTATCGCTTTTACGGAAATATGGCGGTTCTTTCTGACAAAACTTCAAAAAATCTAGGCTTTCTACGTATACATAAGAGCTACCTAGTAAATATGGAATACATTGAGCTCTTTCAATATGAAAAAAGTTTATCTAAAAAGTGGTGTATGTGTTCCATCCAGTGAAAAAAAGCATAAAGAATTGAAACAGCTATACTTAAAATGGAGGGGAAAAAGTCGATGGGAACTTTCTTAAGTCTTTGTTATACCGCTGTTGATACAATATGTTTGATTTTATTTTTAGATGTTTTTGGGCAACGTCGCTTTGACGGATTAAAATTCCACCTCCATGTATTGGAATATGTACTTCTGAGTTGTTGGATTCCTTTAATTCTTTCAATCATTGTTGGACACAATCAAGCACTAAAAAATTTTAATCATTTTACTGATCGATTTCATAATCGCCAAAAGGTTATATACAGAAATCTCAACTGCTATACTCTGCTTCTTTGTTAGCCTTGAATATTTATTATCATACTGCTTATCTTTCACTGTTTGGAATGACATGCAGTGTGAAATTTTTTGGAATGGATTCTAATACATTTCAAGCTTCACCTATCTGCGTAATTATTTATGGTATAATCGCTTATTCTTTACAGCTATTTTTAGCACTAATGTTCCGAAAAATCATGCGCCCCAGAAGGATTTGGGAAAAATCGACATTCTCTCCGAATATCACAAATAATTATGTACGGGTTATTTCCAAGTGCTTCGTTTATGGTATTGATTGTTCTACTCTATATATCCACCGGAAGAAATGTATCAGAAGCTATACTAGCATTTACTTGTGGATTGATTATTGCTGCAAATGCAGCAATAATCTTTCTTCTAGAACGTATGGAGCAGGCTATGGAACGAGAGCAACAGCTATTTTCATTGGGACAGCAACTTGAGGTTCAAGTACGGAGCATGGAATCTGCCAGCAAACGTTTTTTCGGAACAACGCGAAAAAAGTACATGATTATCGCTCACATCTCAACACTCTTCGTGTGCTTTTGCAGAACCATGAATACGAGCCAGCAGAAGTCTATTTGAACTCAGTATCCAAGCAACAAACCGAACGACCTTTTTTTGGTAAATACTCATCATTCGATTTTGGATGCATTATTTAATACGAAAGCGTCAGAGGCAATTCAAGAGGGGATTGAAATTGATTTCAGAGTAAACGATTTATCAATGTTGCCATTTGAAGCAGCTGATATGGTTGTACTGCTTTCAAATTTGCTAGATAATGCAATTGAAGCCAATCGATCATACTGTGGAAGTAAGAAGATTCATGTAACAGCATTATGGAAAAAAAAGGCTTTTTATTTTCTATTCGAAACACCTCAAATCCTGTCAGAATTGAAAACAAACACTATTCAAACGACCAAACCTGACCCCCAACTTCATGGTTTTGGACTTTCCAATGTGAAGCTTATCCTTGAAAAATATAATGGTGATTTCACTATGGATTATGAGGACAACTGGTTTCAATTTACTGGAGAAATTTCACAATAACCGATTTTGTGACAGAAAAAATCCTACTTGATGACAAAAAAGTTGATTTATTTGCAAACTCAAGGTATTTAATTTATAAACTTTCAAGCATGGGAGTATGGATTGAATGAACCTCATTGCAACACACTTGGCAAAAAAGGTTTTTGAAGAGGGAGCTAATTGCAGAAGAATCTCTTGAGTGGTGCATTTACGGAATCGAAAAAAGACTGTCAATGTTCACTACATGGACTCTTTTAATCTTATTGGGGAGTTACTGCTTCGGCTTTCGACGAACTATATCTTTTGCTGTTTGTTTTGTTACATTAAGAAAATATTCAAATGGGTACCATGCAAAAACGTATATCCATTGCTTATTGCTTTCTTTAATTCTCCAATCAGTTTCCATGATACTCATCAAAGCTCTCCCTACTAATTTTTTGGGTTTGTTTGGATATTCTCTGATTTTGTGATTCTCAAAATTGCTCCTGTTAATAACAATCAATTACATTTAACGCAGTCAGAATTGTCTGCTCTAAAAGAACGAATCCTCTATGTGCTTTTTTTCGTCAACCTAACATGTATAATCTTAAGGTCACCACCAATTGAAAAAACACTTTCTAATGAGCTGGAAGGATTAACAGCTGCAATGTTATCAGATGCCTTGACGCTGCTAATCTTTGTATTAAAGAAAATATATGGGAGGATTATCCATGGAAATGAAAGTAAGAAATCTAATGAAAAAAATCTCTTGTAAAAAAATGATGAAAAAAGATATGGAAGTCTGGCCGCCTGAGTGTTCCGGTTTGGTTTGTATCAACCGTGTCGTCCCAAATCACAGCTTATTAAAGATACTGACCCTCCCAAAAATCGATAACTTCATCAATTTTGTTTTTATTTTGAGGCTTTCTTAGACTCAAGGAAATCGCATTTTGAGTACATCATGCTAGACTTTAAGCCTAGTATGATGCACTTTTTGTTTACACTACGTTTGAGGAAAGCTATGCCGATTATCAACTTAAAGGAACACTACCCCACTGCGCATCCAAAAGACATTTTTTGTAGAAGTATCTGATGAAGTCCATCAGTTTCTCTTGTCTATGAAACGCAAAGAGGATGCTTTTGCCAGACAGGTGAGCCGTTACCACGCATATCACTCGCTAGACGATCCCTCTTTTTCTGCTGAGTCGTATCTTCTTGTGCCCACTCCAACACCTGCGGAGATCATAGAACGGCAACAGCATCTTGTGAACATCAACCATACAATTTTAGCTTTGTCTCCAAAACAAGCAAAGCGGTGCTACGATTACTTCTATTGTGGGATTTCCATGCCAAGCATAGCCGAAAAAGAGGGCACAACAGTAGGAAGTGTCTCGGGAAGTATTAAATCTGCTTTAATTAACCTCAGAGAAAAATGCAATTTGTTCATCAAACCCTAACTTTTACCTGTTTTTTGTCCTATATAGTATAGGGATGTTTTTCTCTATCACGGAAAAGTGCAACCGCATTTTCCATGCTCCGCCCGCCTTGCCATCATCGACAAAGAAAGGACGAAGAAACATGAAAAGGAGATTGATCGAGTACCAACCGAACCCCGGCAACCAAAACTTGGTCCGCCGCCGATTGCATCTTTGCACTCTGATCCTGTGGTGTGGCCTGTGGCTGCACTCCCGCATGGTCGGAGGGCTGGCTTATGTACTTTGATTCTTACGCCGTCGGCAAACGTATCCAGCACCTGCGCAAGGTCAATGGCATAACGCAGGAAGAGTTGGCAATCAAACTGAATATCAGTGACCGCCACCTCCGTCGAATTGAACGAGGGGAAGACACACCGTCGATTGACCTTTTTGTTGAGATCAAGGAGACTTTTCGTACCACACTGGACTACTTGATTGTGGGACAGTCTCCCTCTGAGGAAGAAGAACTGTTCAAAAAAGAAAATCTGTACAAAACTGCATCGTATCGCGCGTAGCTTAGATGCCGTTGCGGACGATTTATAATTACATAGAACTGCCCTTCTGGATAGTCGGCTCAAATGAGCTGCTATCTGGAAGGGCTTTTTTCTTTGAAAAAAAGCAAAATCGCACTTTTGAAAACTGTAAAATAAAACAAATCGTAAGTACGCATGATTTTATGCAAAACCGGACGCAATAGGTCCGGCTCTAGAGTGAAAAAGCGGACCTATTACGTCCTAAAAAAGCATTCAGTTTTCAGGTACACTATGGTCACAGCAAGGGCAACACCCCAGACGGGGAGAAGCCCGAAGCTGTAAGACGTACCTTGAAAACTGAATATCATTCCCTCGGACAAAACAATGAAACTTCCGTAATTCGCGGCCCGGCCATAAAGAAGGCGGGTGGCTGAAAGGCCAATGAGAGGAAGGGTGCAGTCCCACTCACCGAGGTGTATTCCAACCCCCACCGGGGCGTCGAGGACAAATAGGGTGGGACACTTAAAGCAAAAAGCCTTCAAAGCCCACTACCGAGATCCTTCTGAATCAAGGCAGTGGGCTTTTTCCATACCGAACATTCACTATAACGATACGGAGGTAATGATTATGAGCCGTACTTTTACCCACAAGACCGATGAATCGACCCTGACCACCCTCTGCCCCCGCTGCCTGAATGCCTTTCGGAATACCCGTGGCATCCGTGTCCGCCGTGCAGACCCCTATCAGCTCACCAAGGAGCCTTGCACCTACTGCCAGACCAACTTCGGCTACGACTACTACATCCAGCCCAGCAGCCCGAAATCCACCTACTTTAAGAAGGGACGGTTCGATGATGAATCTGAATGCGCTTAAGATCGACCCGGAGTTTCAGGGCAAGATTCCGCCGCTGAACGCCGAGGAGGAGCACATCTTAGAGCAGAATATGATTCAGGAGCGGCGGCTTCTGAATCCGCTCATCATCTGGAACGGTTACATACTGGATGGACATTCCCGGTATCGCATCCTCAAGCATCACCCGGAGATCGCTTTTGAAGTGAAGGAAATCCAGTTGCCTGACCGTTATGCTGCACTGGCATGGATTTGTCAGAATCAGTTGGGGCGCAGAAACCTTGACCCGGAACGCCGGAAGTCTTGATGGGGAAAGCCTATGAATCCCAAAAGTTATCTGACTGGGGTGAAAATCCTCAAAATCGCAATAAGCAAAGCGGTCGATTTGCTCCATGTGGTCAAAATGACCACATGGACACCCACCTCCGCACCTGCGAAAAAAATTCGCACAAGCGAATGGTGTCAGCCCCAAATTTGTCCGGCGAGCAGAAAAACTACGCCAACGGTATAGATGCTGCTGAAGCTGCCGTCCCCGGTGTAATGGAGGAAATACTGACCGGGCATATCAAGGCTACCGATGCCGAGATCACCGCTTTGGCGCAAACCCCAAAAGAAGAAATCCCGGCAATCATCAAGGAGCTGCGCAAACCCAAGAAGGACCGGAAAGCAAAGAAGCCGACAAGCCCGGAAAAATCCGATGTTGCTGCCGATGATGCTGCTGATTCCAATGAAGTCCATACCGAGGATGAAATTGTGCCGGTAAGCAATTCGCCCCCGGATTTCAAAAGGAGTATCCAAGGTCACAAACGCTGTCTTACCGACGAAGATCGAAAACGACTTCGGCAATCCATTGACAACCGCCATCATAAAACGACCGTTGCGAACGGCTCAATTATGATGTGCGAAGTTCAGGGCGCAAAGGAGGATTTTATCCGCCGCTGGAATCTCGTATTCAAAGACTATCCCGATGTTTTTGAGGACAACGACTGCAGAAGTGCCATTCTTTTTCTGATTGATGACACTTCTGCCTATCTTCAGACGATAAAGGAGAGAGTGCTATGATGATTTCTAATCTGAACCTTGCCAAGCTGCCCGAATGTGTTTGCGAGATGCGCTACATCGACAGCGCACTCTTGACCCCCTGCGCTGAATACCAGCGTGTTTTGCGTACCAGAAAGGTGGAGGAGATTTCTGCCACCTTTTCGGAGTACGTTGCTAACGAACCGAGAGTCAGCTACCGTGATGGTCGCTACCATGTTTTTGATGGTCAGAACACCATCGAAGCGCGGATCGCCTGCAACGGAGGTCATGACCTCCCGATTCTCTGCAAAGTCTTTCACGGTCTTTCCAAAAACGGATGAGGCCCTTTTGTTTGCTGTTCAGACGGGCATTTCCACCGATCTGACCGCAGGTGAGCGGCTTCGTGCTGACATCGTGGCAGAAGATGAGGATGCTTGTGCATTTGTTGCAGCCACCGAAGCAACTGGTGCTACTTTTGCACTGGATGGCATCCGAGCCGAGTGGAAGATCTACTGCATCCGCTCTGCCTATTATATTTACAAGAACTACGGTTCTGACATCTATCAGGAGGCCCTGAAGATCATCGTGGAGGCATGGTGGGGCGATTCCGATTCGTTCCTGTCCGGCATCCTCCATGGCGTTACCCGCTTTGTGGCAATGTACCGGGATGAGTACAGCCGGGAGCGTCTGATTGCACGGCTTTCTACGGTGCATCCGAAAACCATCACCAAAAATTGCACGGAAGGACACGGGCAACACCGCCGACCGCCACATGAAGCAGATTCTGGAGATCTACAATGGCTCCAGCCGTTCTCTGAGCCTTCCTGTAAAACGTTGATGCTCTCGCCTTTATCGGCATACTCCTTTTTCCCTGCAAGAGCCGCCTGCCATAAACGGGCGGCTCTTGCTACATATAGAAGGATAGGAGGTCTGATCGCTATCATACCAAAAGGACTGGAAATACCTCAGAGGGGACATTTACTATGCAGACATGGAGCCGCACATCGGCTCCGAGCAGGGTGGCACCCGCCCTGTGGTGGTTCTGCAAAACGATGTAGGAAAGCCGCTATGCGCCTACCCTTATTGTGGCGACAGTGACTTCCCGCACCGAGAAAAATGAAGTACCAGCCCACGCACGTTCTGATAGCCCACAATACAGCCTTTGAGAAGCCGTCTGTGGTTCAGCTGGAACAGATATTCACGATAGACAAAAGCCGCATACAGCGTTTCTTAGGACAGACTACACGGCATGAAATGCGCCGGATCGAAGAAGCCCTGATGAACAGCTTGGAAATAAATGAATGGGACAGGAGGAATGCCGATGAATGAAAAAGTGATGGTATCGCCAGAGATCCAGAGCGAAGCAGTTGTCTTGCCGCAGATCGTCAGCATCAAGCAGGCAAGCCAGCGTATGGGCTTGCCTGAATATTACATCCGCCGTCTTTGCCGGGAAGTGCCGGGCATGGCGTTTCCAGTCAGGCATCAAAGTGGTACATCAACCTTGGCAAGATGGCTGACTACTTCAACGGTGGAACGACAACTTTGTGATTTGGTCAAGGATGCGGGCGTAAACTGCGACATCCTCAAAAATTAACCGCCCGAACTGCTATACTCATCGTGACAGAGATAACCACCACACAGAAAGGACGGTAAATATATGGCATCGTTTGAATTGAGAGAACCTAAAAAGAAGCCTCGTTATTATAAACTCATCGCAAATGTTCTGGTGAACGGCAAAATTTGAACGCCGTTATGGTCGGTTCGATTTTGACCCCACCGAACTGAAAAAATCGCTCGTGCGCGCAACGCTGCTGCGAAAGCTGCCGCTGCCGAATTTGAACGGCTGGAACAGGAAAAGGCAGACAAGGAAGCCAGCAATGCAGGAAGACCTTTGCAGTAGTGGCGCAGGAGTACATAGAATCCAAAAAGGGCAAGACTTGCTCCTTCTGCTCGCTTAGAGGGCGATTATGACAGCCATCGTAATAAGGCGAACACAACGAGGGGCAAGGAAAATCTACCTTCGGAAGATTCAGCAATTCCCTGAGTTTGCACAGAAGCCCGTTGATTCCATCAAAAAGGTGGATTGTGATTGGGTTCTGGAACAAATCGAAATTGGCGGCGCACGGTGCCGCACCCATGCTGTTATCAATCAGCGTGGTCTGGAGATGAAAAAGGAATCTTGTCCGAAGTTAGCTAAGAGATGCGATTGTGGAGCAAAAATCCATCGAAAAGGCATTTCGCAGCGAAACAGTTGATATTAAAACAGCAGAACAGGTGGCGATTGCGCTGGGCTGTAAAGTGGACGATGCATTTGATGTGGAAACCATTGCAAAGCCTATGACCAGAAAGAGCATGAGAGAATACGCTCTGTTCATTCGTTCTACACTGGAATATGCGGATGAAAATTACGGTGTGAAGAATCCCATGCACAAAATTCCTGCACTGGGAAGCCGGAGCAGGTCGGTAGACACTATTAAGAAGCACCAGATCAAGCAGCTTCAGGACACCTTAAAGGAAAGTTCCATGTTGGAACAGGTGATCGTTCTGTCCCTGCTCAATTCTGGTGTGCGTCGTGGCGAACTGGCTGGACTGACATGGAAAGATGTCAACTTTGAAGAATGCACTATACATATTTCTAAATCGCTTCTGGTATTCAAAGATTTTGGGTATCAGTTGACAACGACCAAGGAAAGCAACATCCGGGATGTGGACGTTGCTCCAGAGTACATGGACTTCCTCAAAGAATATTATAAGTATTGGAAGTCCCAGAAAAAATTTGATGGGAGGGAGTTGGCAGAAAAGTCTGGATAAGAAAAGCAGCAAGTATGCACCCTCACTCCTTGCCCTTCGGGGGGACGGACTTCGTGATCTGCAATGACCATGGGTTCCCCATCAACCCGGACAGCTATGGCGCACTGGTTCGCAGAATCGGACAGCGGGCAGGCATTGAAGGGCTGCATCCTCATATGTTCCGGCACACTTTTGTGAGCATCCTCTTGTCCAACCCGGAGATCGGTGTGGCGACAGTAGCCGCAGAAGCCGGACACGCACAGCCCAGTACCACCCTTGCAATTTACACGCAGGTCTATGACAAACGGCGCAAAGAAATTCGCAACCAGATGAGTAAGGAGCTGTACGAATGAGCAAAAAGAAGCACGAAGGCCGGAACCTTCGTGCATTTTTTGGTGGGCCAGGCAGGACTTGAACCCGCGATAACCCCGTTATGAGCGGGGAGTTCTAACCACTGAACTACTGGCCCTTATGACGTTGTTTCAAAGCTCTGTAAAATGGCTTTCGTACCCAGAAAATACCCAAGTCCGATTTTCAAGCCACTCGCAAACCAAAAAACAACGGAAAAACGCTATTTGAAAAAGGTGGAAACGGTAAGGTCTGGCGGTTATGAGCCGCCAGCTCTGACCAACTGAGCTACTGGCCCACGAAGACGGCGGTCTGCGCACATGGACTAACTATAAGTATACCAAAAAATCAGAAAAAAGCAAAATCCCTTTGCCGGAATTATTTTGTGCGGCGGGCGTCGAACTTGCGCAGCATGAACTCGTCCAGCATCGCGGGCTGGAACAGCGGCTCTTTGTAGCCAAAAGCTTCCCGGATGAAGATGAGGGTCACGATGGTCTGGCGGCCCGGGTCGAACCGGAGGGTGTAGAGGGTGTCCAGCGGCTGCTGGGTGGGCTGATGGAGCGTCAGGTGGAGGGTGAAGCCGCCGTCGTTCTCCCGGCGGCACTCGTAGGCGAAGACATCGTCCGGGCTGTGCTGGTCCAGCCGGTCGAAGCAGTCGTCCAGCGGCAGGTCGGTGCGGAACTCGGACAGGCCGCTGGGGCCGTACTGGCTGCGGCGGTCCTGGTCTTTCTTAGACAGCAGAAATACGATAAAGCCCAGAATGGCCGCGAGAAGAAGGACGGAAAAAACAGCGTTCATGTGCGCCTCCCGATGGAATTTGTGTCGAGTTTTCCTTATTGTAACACAACACGCCCCGAAATGTGTTATAATATTTGAAAAATTCCAAAAACTGATGGGGAGCCTGCGCCCTTTCTGCGGGCGGGAGGGACGATATGAAACTCAAATTCACGCGAAAGACCTGGTATTTCCTGCTGCTGGCTTCCGCAGCGGCCTCCATGCTCAACGGCTTTGCCGTCCTGAGCGGCACCAGCTTCGGCCTCATCGAGCAGATCGCATTCGCCGCGGCGGGCATCGCGGCTCTTTTCCTCGCGGCGGAAAAACGGCTCGGCAAGCTGGGAAAAACGCAACTTCACCGGCGTGTTCGTGCTGCTGATGGTGAGCTACATGGTCAACGGCTGGGCGGGCTACCTCTGCTCTGCGCTGGCCTGGCCGCTGCTGCTGAGCACCGAGTATAAGCGCGGCATGGCCATCCAGCGCCAGCTACAGCTGGTGGGTGCCGCCGAAGCGCTCCACCTGTTCTTCCTGCTGATGGCGAAATACGGCGGCATGGCCGCGCTGGGCTTCTGGACGAACCTGCTCTGGGTGCTGCTGGCCTGCGCCCGGGGCTGGGCAGCGCTGAGCCTCTATAAGATGCAGGAGGACGCATGACCCAGCGGCGGCGGAACCGGCACCGCAAGCGCCGGGGGCGGCGGGCGTTCCTGGCCGGGGCAGGCTGCGCTGCCGCTGGCTGGGGCAGCGGTGCTGCTGGGCCGGGGACAGACGGCCTCGGCGTCGTCGGTGCCGTCGACGGACGAAGCAGAGCCCAACGCCGCCCTGCCCTCGGGTGAATGGCGGGCCGTCTGGGTGAGCTATCTGGAATGGGCCGGGATGGACTTTCCTCCGAAGAAGCCTTCCGTGCCAGTGCGGCGGAGCTGATGGACAACTGTCTGTCCATCGGGCTGAACACCGTCATCGCGCAGGTGCGGCCTTTCGGGGATGCTCTTTACAGGAGCACCCTGTTCCCGTGGAGCCATCTCTGCACCGGCGTACAGGGGCAGAACCCCGGCTTCGACCCGCTGGACGTCCTCATCACCGAAGCACACAGCCGGGGCCTTTCGCTGGAAGCGTGGGTGAACCCCTACCGCCTCCGCTCCTCGGCGAAGATGCCGCCCGCACTGGCGGAAAATAACCTTGCCAATGTACATCCCGAGTGGGTCTGCGCCGTGGGCGAGGGGGCTGTATCTGAACCCGGCCATCCCGGAAGCCGCAGACTATGTGGTGAAGGGCGTGGCCGAGCTGGTGCAGAACTACGCCGTGGACGGCATCCACTTTGACGACTATTTTTTACCCCACGACAGATGCCGCGCTGGACGCGGCCCAGTTCGCCGCCAGCGGCGCGGGGGATCTGGCCGCATGGCGGCGGCAGAACGTCACCGCGCTGGTGAAAGCGGCCCACGACGCCGTCAAAGCCGCCGACGCTACCCTCCGTTTCGGCGTCAGCCCGCAGGGCAACCCCGACAACGACCTCGGCCAGCAGTACAGCGACGTGAAAGCATGGCTGGCCGCCGAGGGCGAAAACGCCGTGGTGGACTACCTCTGCCCGCAGATATACTGGGGCTGCGGCTATACCCTCCAGTCGGGCAGCACCCGCTTCGCCTTTGAGAACATCGTGCCGGAGTGGCTGGCCATGCCCCGGGCGGCATCCACGGCCCTCTACTTCGGGCTGGGGGCTTATCGCATCGGCGAGGGGGACGGCGGTGCCAACGAGGACAGCCAGAGCCAGTGGTGTACGGGCAGCGCTCTTGCCCGGCAGGTGGAACGTCTGCACAGCCTCGGCGCGGGCGGCTGGGCGCTCTACCGGTACGATTCGCTGTTCCGGTCGGCTCAGCCGGAGCTTGCCGACGCCGAACGTGCGGCGCTGGCCGCTCTGACTACAGCCTGAACTCTTGTATGGGAGCATAAAATGCGGTATACTATTAAAAGCTATTTTCGTAAGCGCTGCACACCGCCTGAGCGGTCTTTTTGCCTGCATACTGCGTTGATTTTCCTCGCGATCCGCCTAGGATCGCTTCGAAAAACCGCCTTGTCTGCCGACAAAGATCCTCGTCATTCGGCGCACCCTGCTTGCGAAAATTAACTTTTAAGAATCGTGTAAAACCTCGTGTTAAAACAAAATTTGAGGATAAAAGATCATGAAAAATGATAAAGCGAATCGTCCTGCTCGTCGTGGCGGTGCTGGTGCTGCTTGTGGCTGCGTCCGGCGTCAAGACTGTGCTGGACATGAAGAACAGCGCGGACAATGAGGTGCAGGAAGAGGACAGCACCCGCTGGGCCGAACCGACCAGCGACCCGCTGAACATCGAGGGCATTGCTGACGCCTCGGCCAAGTATGCCTCGGCGGCGGTGAACGGGAGCCTGAACCTCGTGTTCAACGGCATCTGGAGTCGCCAGACCGATTACTTCACCGTCCCGGGCGGCAGCCTGACCATCACCGGCTACGGCACCGCCGAGGGTACCCAGCGGTACAAGGTGTCCGTCTGGCAGAAGGTGGCCGGCGGCGCACAGTACGTCAACGGAAGCACCTATTATATCAAGACCGACGGTCAGAACTACCGCTGCGTCATCTCCGGGCTGGACCCGGCGGCCAGCTACCGCCTGACCATCTCCTACGACTCCAGCCGCTACTACCTCTACGGCGGACTCAAGGTGGAGGGCATCGCAGGATGAAGACACAGACCAGACATTCGCTCATGCTGATGCTCTGTGCCTTTATCTGGGGTACGGCTTTCGTAGCTCAGAGCGCAGGCTCCGGCATGGGGGACCTATTCCTTCCTCGCAGGGCGCAGCTGGCTGGCTGTCCTCGTGCTGATACCCCACCGTGTTCGCTTTCGACGCCGTGCGCCAAAAAACAGGGCCAGCCCTACGGCTGGCCGAAGGAGAAGTCGGAGCGAAAGACCCTGCTGGCGGCGGGCCTCGTCTGCGGCACCTTCCTGTTCGCGGCCTCTGCGGCTCAGCAGATCGGCATCACCATCAACCCGTCCACGGCCAAGGCCGCGTTCCTGACGGCCATGTACGTCGTGCTGGTGCCGGTGTTCGGCCTCTTTCTGGGCCGGAAGGGCAGCGTTCAGCTCTGGGTCAGCATGGTCATCGCCGTGGCGGGCCTGTATATGCTCTGCATGAAGAACGGCTTCGGCGGCATTGAGACCAGCGACTGGATACTTCTCAGCTGCGCCGTGCTGTTCAGCTTCCAGATCATGTCCATCGACCACTTTTCGCCGCTTGTGGACGGTGTGCGGCTGAGCCTCATCCAGTTCATCGTGGTGGCTGTGGAGAGCTCTGCGGCGGCGCTGATCTTCGAGACGCCCACGCTGGCAGAGTATGGCGCAAACCTTCTGCCCGTGGTCTACTGTGGCGTCATGTCCAGCGGCGCGGGCTATACGCTTCAGATCCTGGGCCAGAAAGAGCTGAACCCCGCCATCGCCAGCCTTATCATGTGTTTGGAAAGCGTATTCAGTGCGCTGGGCGGCTGGCTGTTGCTGGGCCAGAACCTTTCGATGCGGGAGAGCGCAGGCTGCGCACTCATCTTCGCCGCCGTCGTGCTGTCTCAGCTGCCCCTTGCGGAGCTGCGCAGATGCAAAAAGAGCGCGTGATGCTGCGAGTGGCCGGGGACATCCCCTATGAGCTGACGCGGGGGCGGGTCAAGCGGCTCAACCTCCACGTCCGGCGGGACGGCACCGTGGCCCTCAGCATCCCTCTGCGCACGACGCTGGAAGCGGCCGACGCCTACGTCATCGCCGAGGCGGAGTGGATACGGGCTGCACAGGCCCGGCAGGCCGCCCGCGAAAAGCGGCAGGAGGAGCTGCCCGACAAGGTGATCGCGCTGGCCCACTTCACGGCCATGAGCGACAAGGTCTACCCGGCCTTTGCCGGGGTGCTGGGCGGGCAGAAGCCCACCATCAAAGTGCGCAGCATGACCAGCCGCTGGGGCGTCTGCCACATGGCGAAGCGCCAGATCACCTTCGCGCTCCAGCTCTACAATATGCCCGAGGCGGCACAGATCTATGTGGTAGTGCATGAGTACTGCCACTTTTTTGCAGCCCAACCACAGCCCGGCTTTCTGGGCCGAGGTGGCGAAGCTGATGCCGGACTGGAAAGCCCGAAGAGACTTATTAAAAGGATAACGGCCTTGCCCTCTCCGTCACCTTCGGTGACACCTCTCCCAAAGGGAGAGGCAAAAAGGCTCCCCCTTTGGGAGAGCTGGCAGACCCGAAAGGGTCTGACTGAGAGGGCAAGCCAGTAAAAATAGAGGAGAAAATCTTTTGGAAAGCGAAAAGACCTCCGGCGGCGATAAATATTCGAAGCTCGCCGGCAATACCATCATCTTTGCCATCAGCAGCTTTTCGTCCAAGCTGCTGACGCTCATCGTCCAGCCGTTCCTGACCTACGCGATGGCCGAGATCTCCGACCTCGGCCTGTCGAAGATCCTGAGCCAGTACGCCAATCTGCTCATCCCCTTTGTGTCGATGGGCATGTCCAACGCCATCATCCGCTTCGGCCTCGACAAGGGCAACAGCGAAAAGCAGGTGTTCACCAACGGCCTGCTCACCATCCTCGGCGGCTTCGGCATCCTCGTGCTCTGCTGGCCGGTGGCGCAGTTTTTGCCCGATATGGCCCAGTACGGCCTGCTCATTTATATTTACGTCCTGATGAGCTGCCTGCGCACCCTCTGCACCCAGTTCGTGCGCAGCCGCCAGTGGAACAAGCTGGTGGCCGTGGACGGCGTGCTCTGCACCGTGGCGACCATGGCGTTTTATGTGCTCTATCTGGTGGGTTTCAAGTGGGGGGCCAACGGCTATCTGCTGGCCATCATCAGCGGCGACCTCGTGAGTGTGCTCTTCCTGATGTTCACCGGCAGGCTCTGGGATTTCATCGAGCTGAAGGGCATCAACAAGACCCTCTGGAAGCAGATGCTCCACTTCTCGCTGCCCATGATCCCGGCACAGATCAGCTTCTGGATCATCAACGCCTCCGACCTGTTCTTTGTGCGTGAGATGTGCGACGGCCTCGACGGCCACAGCGGCGACGCATGGAGCGGCCTGCTCTCCACCGGCTACTTCCTGCCCACCATCCTCACGACGCTGGGCCTTATCTTCTACGATGCATGGCAGCTGTCGGCTGTCACTGAGGAAGAGGGAAGAGCCAAGTTCTTTACCCAGATCTTCCGCACCTATTCCAGCGTGCTGTTCTGCTGTGCAGCGGGCATCATCTGGCTCTGCCGCCCGGTCATGCACGTCATGAAGTCCAACTACTATTACGCATGGCACTTCGTGCCGTTCCTCGTGCTGGCGTCTACCTGCAGCTGCTTCAACCAGTTCATGAACAGCGTCTATGTCGTGAATAAGAAGTCCCAGCGCAGCATGGTCACCATGATGGCCGGTGCCATCAGCAACTGCCTCATGAACTACTTCTTCATCAAGTGGTGGGGTCCTGTGGGTGCGACCTATGCGTCCTTCCTCGGCCTCGGGCTGGTGTTCACTCTCCGCGCCATGGATGCCCACGGCATGATCGGGATGCATGTCCACCCGGGCCGCGTCCTCGTCAACGCCGCCGCGCTGGTGTTCGAGGCTTTCGTGCTGCTGGCCGAGACGCCGCTGTACGGTCTCTGGACGGGCATCATCACCGCCCTTATCATCCTGTACAACTTCTCCGGTGTCTGGGCCATGGCCCGCATCCTGCTGCCTAAAATCCTGGGCCGCCGGGGCAAGGCCCTTGTGGCCCTCGTGGACGGCTGGGCAGCCAAAAAGTAAAGAAGAAAAACAAAAAATCGGGGCTGTTGCACAACAGCCCCGTTATGTTTATCAGATCTGTTTGTTCAGCCAGCCGGCGATGTCCGCAAAGACCTCGGCTTTGTTCGTCTCCACCAGCAGCTCGTGGCGGGCGCCGGGGTAGAATTTCGACTCGATGTTCCCGACACCGGCGTCCCGGAGGCTCTGGATGGCCCGCTGGACTCCGGCGGTGCGCTCGCCCACAGGGTCGGCGTCACCGGCGAGGAAGAGAAGGGGCAGGTCCTTCGGCACCCCGGCCAGAACGGCGGGGTCGTACAGCCGCAGGATGCCTGTGAACATGCTGTAGTAGGCGTTCAGGGTGAAGGTGAACATGCAGCGCTCGTCGGCGCGGTACTTGTCCACTTCGGCCTGGTCACGGTTGAGCCAGTCCTGAGGCGTGCGGCCCTCGAGCCCCCTGTTGTAGCCGAGGAAGGAGAGGTTCGCCACCAGCTTGCTGCGGTGCTCCCAGCCGAAAAAGGACGGCCAGCACCCGGCAGAGCGCCCGGGCCGTGGCGACCAGCGCTTTGGGCTGGAAGCCGGTACCCATGATGATGGCTCCGTCAAGCTCACCGCCCCACTCGCAAAGGTACTGCCGGGCGTAGAACGAGCCCATGCTGTGGCCCAGCAGAAAATAGGGGACGCCGGGATAGAGCTGCTTCGTCAGCGCAGTGACAGCATGGAGATCGTCGAGGACGGCGCGGTTGCCGTTGGGCTGGGCGAAATAGCCGTAATCCGCCCTGGTGCGGATGGAGCCGCCGTGGCCCAGATGGTCGTGGCCGGTGACGAGGATGCCCCGGGCGGCCAGATACTCGGCCAGAGGCTTGTACCGGTCGATGAACTCCACCATGCCGTGGGAGAGCTGCAGGATGGCCCGCACCTCACCCTCCGGTACACAGCGGAATGCATGGAGCGTCCGGCCCGGTACGCAGGAGGGCAGGGTGAAGTCGGTCATCTGACTCATGTGATCCTCCTTTTCCGTTTACAGCGCATTACAGCGCAGCGATCTTGGCCCGGCAGGCGGGGCAGATGCAGTAACCCTCATACTGGGCCATGTCGGCCGCCAGCTCGCCGCAGAAATCGCAGCTGCCGGCGGGACGGTGCTTTTTGAGGATGATCTGATCGCCCTCCACGAAGATCTCGAGCTTCGAGTCCTTGTCGATGTGCATATTGGTGCGCAGCTCCTTGGGGAGGACGATGCGGCCCAGAGAATCGATGCCCCGAACGATGCCAGTTGTTTTCATATTCATTTCTCCTTTTCAGTGTGTCCGGAAAGATGGCAGAATGAGCGTCTTTTACGCCGACACAACGCAAAAAATGTTCCCGTGCAGGAAAAACAGGAAAATTCTGTCAACTTGTTCCTGTTCAGTATACAAAAAGTTGAGCCATTCGTCAATCTAAACGGGCAGATTCGACAAAAACTTCTCAAAGAAGCAAAGAGTGGCGGCCAAGGCCGCTCCTCTTTGCTGTCTCCGTTGACAAACAGGGCCGGAGAGGGTAAACTTAGGCAGAGATATTTGCAATTCATTTGCCTATGATAGATTAAAACCTATGATAGATTAAAAGGAGAAATCATTATGCCGAACAATAATATCCGCACCCGTTTTGCTCCCTCGCCTACGGGTTATATGCACGTTGGCAACCTGCGCACGGCCCTGTACACCTACCTGATGGCCAAGCACGATGACGGCACCTTCATCCTCCGCATCGAGGACACCGACCAGGGCCGCTACGTGGAGGGCGCTGTGGATGTCATCTACAACACCCTGCGGGAGACCGGCCTGCTGTGGGACGAAGGCCCGGACATCGGCGGCCCCGTGGGCCCCTATGTGCAGAGCGAGCGCATGGGCATGTTCAAGCAGTATGCCGAGCAGCTGGTGGCTGAGGGCAAGGCCTATTACTGCTTCTGCACCGAGGAGCGTCTGGAAGCCCTCCACGCCGAGCAGCGCGCCCACGGTGAGATGACCCACTACGACGGCTGCTGCCGCGACCTGCCCAGGGAAGAGGTGGAAAAGCGCCTCGCCGCCGGTGAGCCTTACGTCATCCGCCAGAAGATCCCCGCGAGGCGTGACCGGCTTCGACGATATGGTCTACGGCCACATCGAGGTCAACAACAGCGAGATGGACGACCAGATCCTCATCAAGACCGACGGTATGCCCACCTACAACTTCGCAAATGTCGTGGACGACCACCTCATGGGCATCACCCACGTCATCCGCGGCAGCGAGTATCTGTCCTCCACCCCGAAGTATAATCTGCTGTACCAGGCTTTCGGCTGGAACATCCCCAACTACATCCACTGCCCGCCGGTCATGAAGGACGCTCAGAACAAGCTGTCCAAGCGCAACGGCGACGCCAGCTATCAGGATCTCGTTGCAAAGGGCTACCTGACCGAGGCGATCCTGAACTACATCTGCCTGCTGGGCTGGAGCCCCAAGGGCGAGTACGCCGAGCAGGAAATCTTCTCGCTGGATGATCTGGTCAGGATCTGGACGCCGGACGGCATCTCCAAGTCTCCCGCCATCTTCGACCCTCTCAAGCTGCGGGCCATCAACGCCGAGTATATCCGCCGCCTGTGCCCCCGAGGAGTTCCTGGCCAAGGCCGAGCCCTGGATCGACAGCGCCGTCCATAACCCCCATCAATAAGAAGCTGCTCTGTGCAAACCTGCAGCCTCGCTGCGAGGTCCTGGGCGAGATCCCGAGCAGCTGGACTTCTTCGACGCCATGCCCGAGTATGACGTGAGCCTCTACGCCAACAAGAAGCAGAAGACCACCCCTGAGTCCGCAAAGGAGGCGCTGGAAGCCCTGCTGCCCGTGCTGAGCGACGAGGCACTGGACTTCAATGACCGTGACACCGTCTTTGACGCCTGCAAGGCCAAGGCCGAGGAGCTGGGCAAGAAAAATGGCTGGCTGCTCTACCCGCTGGGCATCGCCCTCTCCGGCAAGCAGCGCACCCCCGGCGGCGGCACCGACCTTGCCTGCATGATGGGCCGCGAAACGACCCTCGAGCGGGTGAAGGCCGCCATCGAGAAGCTGAATGGCTGAGCCGCTTTTTGGCGAAGCGCACTACTTCTGCTGAGATTTTATCCTATTCCATCACCCCGCCAAAAACTGCGCGCGCCCTGCGCTACAGTATACGCAGAAGGCGCGGGAAACAGAACAGCACAGCGTGATATTGCAAAAGATCCCCGCCGGAAAGCGGGGATTTTTTCATGCAGGTGTCTTTTCGGACGATACAGCTCACGGACGGGAAAAAGCGGGTGAACGGTGCGCTCCGGGCGCGGGCGGCGGTGCGGCCTGCCCTGCGGCAGGGGAGCGCGTTCCTGCTGGGGCTGGCCGGAGGCTGGGCCGTGCTGTACGGAGCGCTGATGCCTTTCGGGCTGGGGCTGACGCTGGGCTTTGCGGAGGACTGCTTCGCTGTGGGGGCTGCCGGGGCCGCACTGGGGGTGCTGGCCCGGAGTTTCGGAACGCTGACCGTGGAGAGCGTCTGCCTGCTCTGCGCACTGGGTGCGGCGGTAGCGGCACGATGGCTCTGGCCTGGCCGATCCGTCCCGGCGGTTGCGGCTGGCTGCGGCACACTGGTGGGAAGCGCAGTCTGCTTCGCGGCGGGGGAGGAAAACGGCGTTCAGACCATCCTGTTCTGCGGCGGCGACGCCCTGCTGGCAGCAGCGGCGGGGTACGGCCTGCGGCGCTTCCCGCCCGAAAAACCGGGCATGGGCAGCCTGATCTTGTCTGCCGCTGTGGCCGCCGCACTGGGCGGGATGAGCTTTGGCCTCTTCCTGCCTGGGGTGATGGCCTGTGCGGCGGCAGAGCTGGCCCTCTGCTGCAAGGGCCTGCCGCTGGAGGCATTGGCTTTCAGCGGGGTGACGGGTGCGGCTCTGGCCGCGTCAGACCCTGCCCTTGCGCCTGCCGCCGCCGGGCTTGCCTGTGGGTGTGCCGCTGCGGCGGTGCTTGCCCCGGCGCGACGGGTGGAGGGGCTTGCGGCCTATGCGGGCGGCTGTGTGGCGGGGGTGCTCTGCATCCAGCCGCTGGCGGGGGCGTTCAGCTTTCTGCTCAGCGCCGGGGTGGGTGCGGGGCTTTGCGCCCTGCTGCCTGCGGGCTGGCTGATGCCTGCCCTCAAAGAGGACGACCCGCCCGGCGACGAGCGGCCGCGCCTCTCTGCCGCCGCGACCCGGCTGGAAGCGGTGGCCGAAAGCCTCTCCTCGCTGGCGGAGACGGTGAACGAGGTGTACGACGCTTTTCCACGCCGGTGCGAGGGGTTCCGCTGGGTCATCGACAACATCCACGACGGCCTTTGCGCCAACTGCGGGCGGCGGGAAGTCTGCTGGAAGCAGGAGCACGCCTCCACGCTGGAAGGAATGGAGGCCCTGCGCCCCATTCTGGAAGAAAAAGGCCATCTGGAAGCGGCGCTTCTGCCCGGTCAGCTGGCGCGGTGCATCCACCCGGCGGCGCTCTGCGCGGCGGGGGACAAGGCGTTTGCACTCTACCGCAGCCGCCGGGAGGCCCGCGTCCACTCCGAGGCCATGCGGACGGCCCTCACGGAGCAGTACAGCGCCGTGGCCGATGCACTGGGCGTTCTCAGCGAACAGCTGGGGCGTCCCGGAAGCCCGGAGCCCTATAAGTCTGGCCGGGTGTCGGCGCTGTTCGCTCAGCTGGGGACGCCGCCGCTGGAATGTGCTGTGACGCTGGACGATTTGGGCCGCACCCGGGCGGCGGTGACGCTGCCCCGCACCCGCTTCAATGAAAAATGAGCTGGCCGCTCTGGCCGGGGAGGTGGGGCATATCTGCCGCCGCAGCCTCGAGCCGCCGCAGGTGCTCTCCTGCAAGGGGGCATGACCACCCTGCTCTTTGCCGAAAAGCCCCTGCTCCGGGCCGTATTCGGGACGGCGGGCGCGGCGGCGCGGGGCGAGATCTCCGGCGACGCAGTCCAGCAGTTCTGCAGTGCGGCAGCGGCCCAGATGATCCTCTGCGACGGCATGGGGACCGGACGTCCGGCGGCAGTAGACGGCAACCTCGCCGCAGAGCTGACGGCACGCCTGCTCAAAGCGGGCTTTACCGCAGAGCTTGCGGCCCGGCTCGTGAACGTGGCGCTGGCCCTCAAGAGCGACGAGGAGAGCGGCGCGACCCTCGACCTCGTGAGCGTAGACCTCTATACCGGCACAGCCCGGCTCTTCAAGGCCGGTGCGGCCCCGGGCTTCCTCGTGCATGGGGGCAAGGCCCGGGCTGTGGCGAAGCCAGCCTGCCGATGGGCATCCTCGGCGGCGTCAGCGGACAGAGCCGGGTGGTGCATCTGGCGGCGGGGGCACTATGTGGTGCTGGTGTCGGACGGCCTCCTGGTGGACGGCCCCGGCTGGGTGATGCAGCAGCTGGAACTCTCCGCTGCCAAGGCAGAACAGCCCGACGTTCTGGCGAAAAAGGCTGGTGGAAGCCGCCCGCA
>ENA-OQES01000312-OQES01000312.1-human-gut-metagenome-genome-assembly--contig:-NODE-312-length-21144-cov-4.645906_pt1 | contig 21144 bp, 24 predicted proteins | sample MGYA00242798_ERZ504641 | MGnify/ENA primary metagenome ERZ504641 (study PRJEB26092, sample SAMD00036327) | human gut metagenome | host: Homo sapiens | study: EMG produced TPA metagenomics assembly of...
CAGCAGATGCCAGCGGGACGAGAGGTATTTCAAGTGGTGTGCCAGAATATGAGTTAACATTAAATATATCGTTCAGTTGAAAGAGTATTAGAACAACGAGGATATCAGGTGGTTTTAACAAGAGAATCTAATAATGTACCAATCAGTTGTGTACAACGTGCAGAAGTTGCAAATAATCTAAATGCCGATGTATATGTGCGGATTCATGCAAATGGTTCAGAAAACTCTAATGCGAAAGGAGCGATGACAATTTGTACAACACCAAATAATCCATATAATGCATCGATATATGGCGAAAGTAAAGCGTTATCAGAAGCAATTCTTGATAAATACTGTGAAGTTACTGGTTGCAATAAAGAATATGTATGGGAAACAGATACAATGAGCGGAAATAACTGGAGCCAGGTACCGGTAACGATTGTTGAAATGGGATATATGACAAATCCTGAGGAAGATGTTCTGATGCAGACAGCAGAATATCAACAAAAAATGGTGCATGGGGATTGCGGATGGAATAGATGCATATATGGTAAAATTATTAAATACATCAATTGAAAAATAAAAGTGTATACTAATCATAGCATGAAGGAGGGAGCCAGTGAACAATCAACTCAATTTCCCGGTAGGAATATCCGACTTCCAAAAAAATCCGGGAAAATGACTACTACATAGATAAAAGCGGACTGATCAAAGAACTGTTAAAAGAGAGTCTGCAGAAGTTACACTGATCATCCGTCCGAGACGCTTTGGAAAAACAATGGGGATGGGTATGCTTGCCCAATTTTTTGATATACGGTCCGATAACAGGAGGTTATTCGATGGTCTTGAAATTATCTACGATGAAGCATTGTGCAGTGCATGGATGAATCAATATCCGGTCGTATTCCTGACGTTAAAAGACATTGATGGGCTGACTTTCGAAGATGCATATGAAAGACTGGCAGTTCAGATATCTAATTTGTACAAAGAACATACATATCTGTTGGAAAGTGAACGTATGGATTCGGATGACAGGACGCTTTTTAAAGAGTTAAAAAGTGGAAGTGCGGGAAAGATTCAGATAGGACAGTCCCTGCATACTATGAGTACGGCATTGAAAGATAATACGACACTTCGGTTTGCGGTGATAACAGGTTGTCTGAAGATTGCAAAAGAAAGTATCTTCACAGGAACGAATAATTTTGTGCCTGATAATATTACGGATTCCAGATTCAATGAATATTTTGGATTTACACAGGAAGAAGTAGATTAGATTCTGACCGACGCAAATGTGTCCGGAAAGGCAGAAGAAGTGAAAAGATGGTATGATGGTTATCATTTTCGGACGCTTCGATGTATATTGTCCGTGGGATGTCATGAATTATATGCGGGATCTGCAGCAAAATCCGGAAGCAGCACCGGCAAGTAGAAAACGGAACCAAAAATAAAAAGATGCAGGTAACTGTCAGTTATATAACAGTTACCTGCATCTTTCTTTTCGTAGCATAATATACAAAAAATTGCCAATAGCTAGTCATTTCTATATTCATGTTACGTCGGCTGCTGAGAAAGCTTCGGCGCTTTTTTATCCGCTGTCACATACACGAATGGATAAATAATACATGCCATCGTAACAGCTGCAATCACGTCCGTCACGGAATGCTGTTTTAAGAACATTGTAGACAGGATAATGAGCACTGCCAGAATATAGGCACTGATCTGGATCCATCTGTGCTTTTTAAGATCATTACTGTGTGAAATAGCAATACTGACACCGATGGAATTAAATACGTGGATACTAGGAAGCACGTTCGTCGGTGTGTCTGTCTTGTACAGGACTTTTACCATATCTGTAAATATATTATCGCGTGGAAATACAGTTGGTCTCAAATTTAATGCATTTGGGAAAACCGTGCATATGATCAGGAAAATCGTCATACCTGAAAATAAAAAAGCACATAGTCTGTAAAATCCCCATTTATCCTTAATAAGGAAATAAGCTACCGTTACGGCAATGAATACAAACCACACTAAATACGGCACGATAAAATATTCAATAAACGGAATATGATTGTCGATTGGGGAATGTATCATGTAATGACGTACATTCGTGCGCTTCTCCAGATAAACAAACCATGGCATATAGATCAGAAAGTATGATAATACCCATGCATGACGGTACTTCTTCAAAAAACTCTTTGCTTTATCATGGCTTTCATATGAACTACCCTTTTTCAAAGCCTTTGTTATTATCTTATCTCGTTTCAAAGCGCATTATAACATGAAAAAATTGAATCAACAATAAAGTTCATGGAATATTAACATTTTTTACAAAGTTAATAGTAAGTGTTCTTTTTCTCGAATATCTGCATATCATAATGCCGTTTTCCCTTTTTTAAAGCATCAGGTGTCCGCAGAGTCCACACTGCAACCGGAAGATGCAGAATGTGCTTTAAAAACCAGACTTCAAACATCGGAAGGTCTGCAAGCTTATACGAAATAAAATCCGGCCGTCCGAGTACATTACCAAGCAGATGCTTTACAACAAAGGTCAGGATCCATGGCTCCGGAAGATGGTCGGCAGTCAGGTTGGAAGAAAGCTGACCTCTTAAGACATGGGGTACATGACGGCGGAACCACCAGATACCAAGTGTGTTGAAAGACTGTACCATATAAGGTCCGTTATAATTCTTAAGAATCTCCCAGGTCTTTTCACAGATGCCAAGAGAAGACTTTGGAATCTTCAGTTCGATCAGAAGCGGAACCTGGCCGCCCACCAGGGATAGTACATCGGTGAAAAGTGGGATAGTCTCATTTGTATTCTGTAACCGGCAGCTTTGTAATTCTTTTAAAGGGAGTGATTCAATGGTTTCCGGTCGTCCACAGATACGAGACAGGTCGTCATCATGGAATACGACAAGTTTTCCGTCGCTTGTCAGATGGACATCCAGTTCGATCCCATATCCATGGGAGATAGCGGCACGGAAAGAAGGTATGGAATTTTCGGGAATCCTTTTTCAATACAATGATATCCACGATGGGCGAACATCGTGTGAAGAAATGGACAAATCTGTCGTTTTCTGGACAGTCTCGGCCAGATCAGATAAAAGTAAAATAATATAAGAAATACAATAATTCCGGTAATCAGTAAACGCATAAAAGAACCTCCCCGTGAACAATATGATTAACAAGGTGTAATAATACGTAACTTTTCTTTCTCCAGATGTACGTGGATCTCAGATTGTAAAAAAGACGGGCTCGCCGTCTGTATGTACAGGCAGTGGGTGATCGCTTATGACAGTCACTTCTGTGCAGGTATCAAGATGGATTCCATGGAAACGTGTGTGCCATCCTTTGAAGGCCGTTGGCAGCAGACAAAGAACTTTAAGTCTCGGTAATTCTGCTACGGTAATGATATCTAACCTGTCATCTGTACCACTGGCAGCAGGACAGAAGTTAAAAGCCGCCACCTTCATATTTCAGATTCATAACAGCTGTGAAATATACTTTTTTACATATGTTTTTGGTCTCACCATTTTCGGTTGTGACCGTCATAGTGACTGGTTTTAATGTGAACAGTTTATGAAGGGCAACACCAAGATATGTAAGCTTTCCGAGCTTCAGCCGGTTGAGGAAAGCCTTAAGCGGTGTGACCATCACCTGATGGCAGACTGCAGCATCGAAGCCAATTCCGGTACTTACAGCGAATCTTCGGTGCTTATTCTCGTAATCAAGTACACCTACATTCATGGCGGTGTAATGCGTTGGGGCAAGAATCTGCTCCAGGGCACCGTGAATATCCGTTGGAAGACCAAGGCCTCTGGCAAAGTCATTGCCGGATCCAAGCGGAATATATCCGAGTGTTACCTTATCGAGATATGCGATTCCGTCGATCACTTCATTCAAAGTACCATCGCCTCCCAGTACAACGATCGTATGGGATGCGCTATCGGAGGTAAGATCATGAACCAGTCTGGTAGCATGATGCTGATATTTAGTAAATAAAACTTTATATTCAATTTCTTTTTCCTGTAAGATCTTCTCAATCTGTTTCCAGAGAAGAATCCCTCTGCCGGATCTGGCATTAGGATTGGCTATAAATGTGTACATACCGCATTCATCCTTTGTAAGTTTTTGAAATTCGATAAAGTATCTATATGTAATGATCTGTTAGAATAATCCGTTCAGATAAGTAGTAAGGGACCGACGCATATTACCTTCAAAATCAGCATCGCCGCTTTTTAAGCACCATTCGAATACATTTCCGATTACGATCATACGAATGTCAGTTGTAATATCCTCAAGGTCTGCCGACGGGGAAATGATTCCGGATTCGATCACACGCTTCAGATAATCATGAACGGTAACGATCGGGTATGGTCTTTCTGTACGGATCAAAGGGTTCAGTGACTGATTCTTAGGTGTATAATAATTGGCCATGAATTCCACTCCGAGCTCTTCGCAGTAGTGAACATAATTTAAATAAACTGAGATGATTGCTTCTTTTGTCTCAGCAGCACTGGACGGAAGTTCAAGAAGATCCGGATCCATACTTGGCTGTTCTTCTATATAATAAGAAAGAAGATCATCTTTCGTCTTAAAATGGTGATAAAAACCTTCCGTTGGAAACGCCTGCTTCTTCGCAGATATTTTTGGATTGACAGTTGTTCATAGCCCTGCTTTTGCAGAATGCGTTTGGCTGCTTGGAAGATCTTGGCGCGTGTTTCTCTGGATTTGATTTGTTGTTTTGAGAGTCCCTGTGTTTCCTGATTCATAAGTAAAAAGCCCCTTTGAGTATTTATATTTTCTAATAAGTTCAAGCAGTTTCAGTATAACATAGAGAAAATGTATTTTCAAGAAAACAGAGTGAACTCTGTATTGCCGGCGGCATTGCATACGGAAGTGAATTCAGTTATAATTATCCGCGTAATAAAGAAGAGAAAAATCTTCGAAATACAGCAAGAAAGGGACAGACAAAACATATGGATATTAATCAGGTGATTACCGGAGAACTTGGTGTCAAGAGATGGCAGGTAGATGCTGCGGTAAAATTAATTGATGAAGGCAATACGATTCCGTTTATCGCAAGATATAGAAAAGAAGTTACAGGAACATTGGACGATGCACAACTGCGGACACTGCATGAAAGACTGATGTACCTGCGTAATCTGGAAGAAAAGAAAGAACAGGTTCTGGCAAGTATCGAAGAACAGGGAAAGCTTACCGAAGAACTGAAAAAGCAGATCCTGGCAGCAGAGACAATGGTAGTGGTAGAAGATCTTTACCGCCCATACCGGCCGAAACGCCGGACACGTGCCATGATTGCAAAAGAGAAGGGACTGGAACCGCTTGCAGCACTTATCACACTTCAGAAAGCGGAGAAACCGATAGAAGTGTATGCAGAAGAATATGTGAATCCGGAGAAAGAAGTAAAATCCGTAAAAGAAGCAATTGACGGAGCAAAAGATATCATCGCCGAATCGGTATCGGATGAGGCAGATTACAGAAGCTGGATCCGTAAAGCAACCGTACAGCACGGAAAAGTAATTTCACAGGCAAAAGACGAAAAAGCAGAGTCGGTATACGAGATGTACTATGATTTTGAAGAGCCGGTGACAAAGCTTGCAGGCCACAGAGTGCTTGCACTGAACCGCGGGGAGAAAGAAAAGTTCCTTACAGTAAAGATCGAAGCACCGCAGGATGACATCTTAAGATATCTGGAAAAGAAGATGATCCACAGTGATAACCCGCATACCACACCGATTTTAAAAGAAGTAGCAGAAGACAGCTATAAGCGTCTGATCGCACCGGCAATCGAGCGTGAGATCCGAAGCGACCTGACAGAGAAGGCAGAAGACGGGGCAATCAGCGTATTTAAGAAGAACCTGCACCAGCTTCTGATGCAGCCTCCGATTGTAGGACAGACTGTACTTGGCTGGGATCCTGCATTCCGTACCGGATGTAAGCTTGCAGTTGTAGATCCGACCGGTAAAGTGATCGGAACGACAGTGATCTACCCGACAGCGCCGACGACACCGAAGAAAATCCAGGCGTCCAAAGACCTGCTGAAGAAGATTATTGCAAAATATAACATTACACTGATCTCCGTAGGAAATGGTACTGCATCCAGAGAGTCTGAGCAGTTCATTGTAGAACTGTTAAAAGAGATCCCGCAGAAAGTGCAGTATGTAATCGTAAATGAAGCAGGAGCTTCCGTGTATTCTGCAAGTAAGCTCGCATCAGAAGAATTTCCGAAATTTGATGTGGGACAGAGAAGTGCGACGTCTATTGCAAGAAGACTGCAGGATCCGCTGGCAGAACTGGTAAAGATCGACCCGAAAGCTATCGGTGTCGGACAGTATCAGCATGATATGAACCAGAAGAAATTAAGCGAAGCCTTATCCGGAGTTGTCGAAGATTGTGTAAATAAAGTCGGAGTTGACCTGAATACAGCATCCGCACCGTTACTTTCTTATATTTCAGGTATTTCCGGTGCGATTGCTAAGAGCATTGTGGCATACAGAGAAGAAAACGGAAGATTCACAGACAGAAAACAGCTTCTGAAGGTTGCAAAGCTTGGACCAAAGGCGTTCGAACAATGTGCCGGATTCATGAGAATACAGAACGGTACGAATCCGTTAGACGGAACCAGTGTACATCCGGAGTCTTATGAAGCTGCAGAAAAACTTCTGAAGAAACAGGGATTTTCACTGGAAGACATCAGCGGAGGAAAGCTTGCCGGACTTTCTCTTACGATCAAAGACTATGCAAGACTTGCAAAAGAACTGGAGATCGGAGAGATCACCCTCCGGGAATATTGTGAAAGAACTGGAAAAACCGGGACGTGACCCGCGTGATGAGATGCCGAAACCGATCTTAAGAACAGATGTCTTAGATATGAAAGACTTAAAATGAAGGCATGATCCTTAAAGGAACCGTAAGAAATGTCATTGACTTTGGTGTGTTTGTAGATATCGGAGTGCACCAGGACGGACTGGTACACATTTCCGAGATTACGGATAAGAAATTCATTAAGCATCCGCTGGAAGTGGTAAGTGTTGGCGATATCGTGGATGTAAAAGTGATGAGCGTGGATCTTAAGAAGAAGAGAATCCAGCTTACGATGAAAGGAATTTCATAATCTGGAAAATGAAGAAAGAGAATCCACATTATTAATATAAAAATGTGGGAAAACATGAGTTTACAGGCAGTTATATGGGGATAACTGTCTGTAACGGGTTATATGTATAATCGCAAAATAAAATACGGAGAGAGGATGGGACATATGAAAAAAGTTGGGGAAAAACAATCAAAACTATTCTGGGTGTGCTGGTCGGTAATCTTGTACTGTCATTTGCTGTGGCTGCGTTTACCGTGCCAAATGGGATCATCATGGGAGGTGCAACCGGTATCGGTCTTACGATCAGCCATTATTTTCCGGTGAACCTGTCGCTGATCATTTTGGCAATCAATGCGGTGCTGTTCGTTCTCGGTGCAGTATTTCTGGGAAAGAAGTTTGCATTGACAACGATCATCAGTTCTTTTATTTATCCAATATTCCTGTCGATGGTACAGTCCATTCCGGGAATAGACAAAGTGACGGAGAATAATGCTATGCTTGCGGCATTATATGGAGGGGTCCTTCTTGGAATCGGTATCGGATTGGTGGTAAGAGTAGGTGCATCTACCGGTGGAACCGATATACTGGCACTTGTGTTACATAAATGGTTCCATGTCCCGGTAGCGGTATTTTTGTATATTGTAGATTTTTCGGTGCTGGGACTTCAGATGCTGTTTTCAGATTCGGAACAGATACTGTATGGTATTCTGAATTTATTTTTAAGTACGGTTGTGCTGAACCGGGTGATGCTTCTTGGAAAGTCACAGATCCAGTTATTTATAATTTCGGACAAATACAGAGAAATCCGTCAGAAAGTCTTAACGGATATTGATGCCGGAGTGACAATGGTAGACATCGAGACCGGTTATGGAGAACAGAAGCAGCAGGGCGTATTATGTGTCATCCACAGCAGAAAGCTGTATTCTGTAAAAGAGGCAATTCAGGAGATTGATCCGAAAGCATTTATCACGATCACGCAGATCAATGAGGTAAGAGGACGTGGATTTACAATGGAAAAGCTGCGTTACGACGAATTGAATCATACGAAAAACTAGACTTTGCAGGCATTGTGGGTTAGAATATTTACAAAGATTTAAGGAAGGATGAGGTATCATTTATGGAGATGTATACTGGCAAATCAATATTTAAAGGAATTGCAATTGGAAAGATATTGTTCTACCAGAAGGGAGAACAACCTGTAAAACGTGTGAAAATAGAAGATACTGCAGAGCAGATCAAACGATATGAGGATGCACGTGCAAAGGCAGCAGAGCAGTTACAGGGACTGTATGAAAAAGCGTTAAAAGAAGTCGGCGAAGCAAACGCAGCTGTATTTGAAGTACACCAGATGATGCTGGAGGATGATGATTATATCGATTCTGTTGTAAATATCATCGAGACACAGCAGGTAAATGCTGAATTTGCCGTTGCTACAACAGGCGATAACTTTGCAAAAATGTTTGCGGAGATGGAAGACGATTATTTCAAAGCAAGAGCTGCAGATGTAAAAGATATTTCCGAACGTATGGTAAATATCTTAAGTGGGAACGAAAGCGGTGGAGCTATCGGTGATGAACCAGTGATCGTTGTGGCAGAAGACCTTGCACCGAGTGAGACTGTCCAGATGGACAAAGAGAAACTTCTTGCATTCGTAACCAGACTTGGATCTGCAAACTCACATACTGCAATCCTTGCAAGAACCATGAACATTCCGGCATTGATCGAAGTAGATATCAAGGAAGAATGGAATGGAAAGATGGCAGTCGTAGACGGCTACACAGGAACATTCTACATTGATCCGGACGAAGATATCTTAAAGAAAATGCAGGAAAAGAAAGAAGAAGACATCAAAGCAAGAGAACTTCTTCAGGAATTAAAGGGAAAAGAAGACGTAACTGTAGATGGAAAACACATCAAATTATATGCAAATATCGGTGGCGTAAAAGACGTTGCAAGCGTACTTGCCAATGATGCAGCCGGAATCGGTCTGTTCAGAAGTGAGTTCTTATATCTGGAAGCAGATAACTATCCGGATGAAGAAGCACAGTTCCAGGCATACAAGACGGTTGCAGAGAACATGGCAGGAAAGAAAGTAATCGTGCGTACACTGGATATCGGTGCAGACAAGCAGGTAGATTACTTCAACCTTGACCATGAAGAGAACCCAGCTATGGGATACCGTGCGATCCGTATCTGTCTGGACAGAAGAGATATCTTCCGTACACAGCTTCGCGCACTTCTCCGTGCAAGCGCATATGGTAATATCGGAATTATGTACCCGATGATCATCTCTGTAGATGAAGTAAAAGAGATCAAGAAGATCGTAGAGTCTATCAAGGCAGAACTGACAGAAAAAGGAATCGAGTATGGTGAAGTTGAACAGGGTATCATGATCGAGACACCGGCAGCAGTGATGATCAGTGATCTTTTGGCAGAAGAGGTAGACTTCTTCAGTATCGGAACAAACGACCTGACTCAGTATACACTGGCAATTGACAGACAGAACAGCAAACTTGACAACATTTATGATTCACATCATCCGGCAGTGCTCCGCATGATCCAGAAGACGATCGAAAATGGACACAAAGCAGGATGCTGGGTTGGTATCTGCGGAGAACTTGGAGCAGATATGACTCTGACAGAGACATTCCTTAAGATGGGAATCGATGAATTGTCTGTATCTCCGACATTTGTTCTTCCGATCAGAAAACTGATCCGTGAGATGAGCACAAAATAATGGTTGCATAGACGGATATGCCGTACTATAATATAGGACGAAAGAAGATTCTTCGGGGCAGGGTGTGATTCCCAACCGGCGGTAAAGTCCGCGAACTGGTCATTTGAAGAATTTCTGGTCAGAGATATCTGAACAGATGTTATCAATGTGATGATCAGCCGATCTGGTGAGATTCCGGAACCGACAGTAAAGTCTGGATGAGAGAAGGATGATATGATATTTACAGAATTATCAGAATGATATGATTGCCCCGTTGCCCTTTGGGCGGCGGGGTTTTTGCTCGCTATGTGAATATTGTATGGTTCAAAATTAAGAAGTTTCTTCCTTTAGAATATAATTCGGTTTAAAGGAGAAAGAAAGATGAGTACAAAAGTAATGACAAGACAAAATGAAAAAAACAGAAACAAAATCAGGACAATGGCACAGATTGGTATGTTATCGGCAATCGCAACAGTATTGATGTTGTTCGAAATTCCGCTTCCGTTCGCTCCGTCCTTCTATGAGATAGATTTCAGCGAAGTACCGATTCTGATCGGAAGTTTTGCAATGGGACCACTCGCCGGAGCGGCGATAGAATTCATCAAGATCTTACTGAATTTTGCAATCAATGGAACCATGACAGCTGGAGTTGGTGAACTCGCGAACTTCCTGATCGGCTGCTCACTGGTTGTGCCTGCAGCACTGATTTATCGTAAGAAACACACCAGAACCGGAGCAGTGATCGGAATGGCAACCGGAACCGTATTCATGACAGTTGTCGGATGCTTCCTGAATGCATTCGTATTACTTCCGGCATACGCCAAAGCATTCGGTATGCCGATCGATGGACTGGTTGGAATGGGAACGGCTGTGAATAAGCATATTACAGACCTTAAAACATTCGTGATACTGGCAGTTGGACCGTTCAATCTGCTGAAAGGTGTGTTGGTGTCTTTGATCGTGTTACTGGTTTATAAGAAGATCAGTCCGATATTGAAGATGAATGCGTAGGGGTGTTTCATTTATTATATGGTGGCTTACCCAGGGCCTGAATAAAAGTATAGGAGTGATTTCTGTGCTGATTCGATCATGGAGTAACTCTAGAGCAACAAAATTGTCCTAAAAGCAGTCCTGGAAAAATCAAAACTCGACATTCGTCTCAGACAATGATTTTTCCAGGACTAACGGCCAATTTTATTACTCAAGAGTTACTAACCATGACCTCATATGCACAGAAATCACTCCCATACTTTTATTCAGTCACGTTTTCGCATGCCATAATAAATGAAACAGTGGAACCGTAACCGTTGTGACACCGAAAGTTTGCTTATAAAACTGTTACCTACATAACTTGCAAGCAATAGTTCCTTACGGAGATACGGCGACAAAAAGCCAGAAAGTCAAGGGCCTTCACCACAACTTTCCGGCTACACACAAAGGTTACAGTCTCTCTGTTGAATTCATTATCATTGGCCTATCACGACATGAGAAAGACTTGGTATCCTGGTGCGGGCGTATATGGAGCGATGATTAGAAGTTGTTAGGGCGTCAGAATTTTCGTTACCCGGAATATGTGCCACTGTTTGAGCCGAATGGCGAGTTTTGTACATATTTCGGGTGTTTTTAGAAAATTCTGACGCCCTTATAACTTCTTCATCGTGGAATCTTAGCCCGCACCAGGATACCAAGTCTTTCTCATGGACCGGGGTAAGCCACGATAATCAATTAAATACAAATCTTACTCCGCCGGACAAATCTCCACCCAATACCCATCCGGATCATTAATAAAATAAATACCCATCTCCGGATTCTCAAAACAGACGCAATGCATCTCTTTATGGAATGCCAGTGCCGCGTCCATATCATCTGTCTGCATTGCCAGATGAATCTCATTGTCTCCGAGATCATAAGGTCTGTCCATATCGCGCAGCCATGTGAGCTCTAATTTGTGCGGGGTGGTATCATCACCCATGAATACCAGCTTGAAGCTTCCGTCGGCAGCTTCTGTCTCTTTTGTAATCTTAAGTCCAAGTGCTTTCTTGTAGAATTCGATAGACTTGTCAAGATCAGCAACGTTAATGTTATTGTGATAAAATGTGAATTTCATACGTTTTCCTCCATTATTGATAAAAATTAATATATTTAAGCTGTTATCAGAAAGTATATCATGAGTAGCGGAAAGGAAAAAAAAAGATGTGTTATACTTAAAGATACTGAATACAGTGATTTTCCAAAAAAATGGAAAGGGAGAGCTTATGATAATGAGACAAACAGTGAGAAAGAGACTTGGGATCTGGGAATTTAGTCTGGGTGAAAAAGCCTGTGCAGGACAGGTGTATACATTGGTGGGAGATCTGGGTGTCGGGAAGACGATATTTACCAAAGGTCTTGCCAAAGGACTGGGGATAGATGAACCGGTCAGCAGTCCTACATTTACCATTGTGCAGATCTATGATGAAGGAAGAATTCCCTTTTATCATTTTGATGTGTACCGAATCGGTGATGTGGAAGAGATGGATGAGATTGGCTATGAAGATTACATTTACGGAGAGGGCGTCAGCCTGATCGAGTGGGCTAATCTGATTGAAGAGATATTACCGGAACATTACACAGAGATTAAGATAGAAAAGGATCTGGAAAAAGGATTCGATTACCGGAGGATTACAATATGCGAATATTAGCATTAGACAGCTCAGGACTGGTCGCCAGTGTAGCTGTAGTAGAAGACGGGGCAGTGGATGATCAGGTCATTGCCGAATATACAGTCAATTATAAGAAGACACATTCACAGACATTACTTCCGATGCTGGACGAGATCGTGAAGATGACAGAACTGGATCTGCATACCGTAGATGCGATAGCGGTAGCCGGAGGGCCGGGATCATTTACGGGACTTCGTATCGGTTCTGCAACGGCCAAGGGACTTGGACTTGCGCTTGAGAAACCACTGATCCATATTCCGACACTGGAGGAACTTGCTTACAATCTGTGCGGAATCGCAGATGTTGTATGTCCGATCATGGATGCAAGACGCGGGCAGGTGTATGCGGGAATCTATGAATTTGACGGACAGAAGCTTCACATACTGGAAGACCAGATGGCAGTTCCGATAGAAGAACTGGGAGAAAAGCTGAAAAAATATTTAAAAGAAGGAAGAAGAGTAACCTTCCTTGGCGACGGGGTTCCTGTGCACAAGACAAAGATTAAAGAAGAGATCCTGCCGGGAGAAGCTGTTACATTTGCGCCGGCAAATATGAACCGGCAGAGAGCTGCATCCGTAGGAACACTGGGAATGCAGTATTATAAAGAAGGAAAGATCGAAACTGCAATGGAGCATGAACCGGATTATCTCCGTGTGTCTCAGGCAGAAAGAGAACGGAAGGAGAGACTGGGAAATGTATAGATTTCAGTGTGATTATACAGAAGGTGCCCATCCTGCAATTATGCAGCGGATGGTAGAGACAAATATGGAACAGACCGACGGATATGGACTGGATCCATACTGCGACAGTGCAAGACAGAAGATTAAGGATCTGTGTGAATGTCAGGATGCAGATGTGCATTTCCTGGTAGGCGGAACACAGACCAATACAACTGTGATCAGTGCGGCACTCCGTCCTTATCAGGGTGCAGTTGCAGCAGTAAGCGGACACATTAATGTGCATGAGACCGGAGCAATTGAAGCAACCGGACATAAAGTACTGCCGCTTCCAAGTGGAGACGGAAAGATCAGTGCCGTACAGGTAGACGAAATGTGTCATGCTCATTTTACAGATGGAAGTCAGGAGCATATGGTGCAGCCGGGAATGGTATATATTTCCCACCCTACAGAGAATGGAACACTGTATACAAAGAAAGAATTAATGGATCTGTATGAAGTGTGCAAGAAATATGACATGTTACTCTTCCTTGATGGAGCACGTCTTGGATATGGACTGATGGCAGAGACCAATGATATTACACTTACAGATCTTGCAAAATATACAGACGTATTCTATATCGGTGGAACCAAGGTAGGAGCATTATTTGGTGAAGCTGTTGTGATCACGAATGAGGCATTAAAGAAGGATTTTCGCTACATGATCAAGCAGAATGGCGGAATGCTGGCAAAGGGCCGTCTTCTTGGCGTTCAGTTTGATACACTGTTTACAGATGACCTTTATTTTAAGATATCTGCACATGCAGATGAGCTGGCAATGAAGCTTAAGAAGGCATTTCAGAAAAAAAGGATATGGCCTGCGTTACGATTCCTATACGAATCAGCAGTTCCCGATCCTGCCGGACAGCCATATTGAGAAATTAAAAGAAAAATATGTGTTTGAATTCTGGGAGAAGGTATCGGATGCAGAAAGTGCGGTCAGATTCTGTACAAGCTGGGCAACAAAGCCGGAAGTGGTGGAAGAACTGATCAGAGACATTGAGGCATGTTAGAAAAGATATGTAAGGCAGAACTGTCGGATCTTCAGGATATTGCTGCGTTGGAAAGTGAAATATTCTCCGATGCATGGAGCCTGAAAAGTCTGGAAGAGACATGGAATCAGAAGAATGCAGTGATATTTGCAGCAAAGACAGAGGAGAAAATCGCAGGCTATCTCATTATCTATTATGTATTAGATGAAGGCGAGATCGCAAGGATCGCAACAGCTCCTTCTATGCGCAGACAAGGGGCTGCCGGACAAATGTTCCAGGAACTTGTGGCGTTTTGTGAGGAACAGCAGATAACAAGAATCATGTTGGAAGTAAGAGAAGGCAACGAAGCCGCCAGAAGATTTTATGAGAAATGTGGATTCACAGAAGATGGAATCCGTAAAAACTATTACGAGAATCCACAGGAAAATGCCATTTTGATGTCAAAGAATCTATAGGAAACAATGGTAATTCTTACAGCACTTTCCACTGGTCAGCATACAGATGGAAAGCTATAATATAGGCGTAACCGAGAGAACAAAAAGATAGAGAGTAATGAAAAGAGAACAATGTAACAGCAGAACAGCACCGGCAAAAACGGTGCCGGAATTACAGGAGGAACGGTATGCGCCAGTTTGAAGAACAGACAAAAAAAGTAAAAGAAGTTACAAGTATCGTATGTAATAAATGCGGCAGAGTGATTCCGGTGATAGAAGGGGTTCCCCAGGAAGATGTGCTGAGCGTGGACAAGCGATGGGGATATTTTTCTGACAAAGATAACCGGATGGATCATTTTGACCTTTGTGAAGCCTGTTATGATGAACTGACGGGCAGTTTTAAGATTAAACTGGAAGAAGAATAGAGGAAAATTATGTTAGATGTATGTTTGTTAGGAACCGGAGGGATGATGCCATTGCCATACAGGTGGCTTACATCCCTGATGGTGCGCTATAATGGAAGCAGCCTGTTGATCGACTGCGGAGAGGGAACGCAGATTGCGATCAAAGAAAAAAGGGCCTGGAGTTTTAAACCGATCGACGTGATCTGCTTTACGCATTATCACGGGGATCATATCAGCGGACTTCCGGGCCTGCTTCTTACAATGGGAAAATGCAGACCGTACCAAACCGCTTACATTAATCGGGCCAAAAAGGGCTGGAACGGGTAGTAAATGCCCTGCGCGTGATCGCACCGGAGCTGCCGTTCCAGATTAAATATATGGAAATTACGGAAACCGAGCAGACATTCGAATTGAATGGCTACCGGTTAAAAGCATTTCGTGTGAATCACAACGTAACCTGTTATGGTTATACAATGGAGATCGACCGTGCAGGGAAATTCGATGTGGAAAGGGCGAAAGCGTCAAATATCCCACAGGAATACTGGGGACTTTTGCAAAAAGGTGAAACAATAGAGACTAAGAGGCACGTATATACACCGAATATGGTACTCGGGCCGGCAAGAAAGGGAATCAAGCTTACGTATACCACAGACACGAGACCGACGGAATCTATTAAGCAGAATGCAAAGCATTCCGATCTCTTCATCTGTGAAGGAATGTATGGCGAAAAGGATAAGCAGAAGAAGGCCAAAGAATATAAGCATATGACATTCTATGAAGCAGCACAGCTTGCAAAAGAAGCAGAAGTAAAAGAATTGTGGCTGACACATTATAGCCCGTCACTGACAAAACCAGAGGAATATATGGACGATGTCAAGGCAATATTCCCGAATTCAATCGCAGCAAAAGATAAGCGCTCGGTAGAACTGGTATTTGAAGATTAGGAGGGAAAATATGAGCGAGACAAAAGATGTATTAATACTGGCAATCGAAAGCTCCTGCGATGAGACAGCAGCGGCAGTTGTAAAGAATGGAAGAGAAGTACTGTCCAATGTCATTTCTTCACAGATTGCCCTGCATACATTGTATGGAGGTGTTGTGCCGGAGATTGCATCCAGAAAACATATAGAAAAGATTAATCAGGTCATTGAAGAAGCACTGAAAGAGGCAGAGGTAACACTGGACGATATCGACGCAATCGGTGTAACTTACGGACCGGGACTGGTAGGTGCACTCCTCGTAGGCGTGGCAGAAGCAAAGGCAATCGCATATGCAGCAGGTAAACCGCTGGTCGGAGTACATCATATCGAAGGGCATATCGCAGCCAATTTTATTGAACATAAAGAGTTAGAACCACCATTTTTCTCACTGGTAGTATCCGGAGGACATACCCATCTGGTTCGTGTGAAGGATTATGGAAAATTCGATATCATCGGAAGAACCAGAGATGATGCGGCAGGAGAAGCGTTTGACAAGGTGGCCCGTGCAATCGGACTTGGCTATCCGGGAGGACCGAAGATTGATAAAGTTGCAAAAGAAGGCAATCCGGATGCCATCGCATTTCCACGTGCAAATGTAGAAGACGCACCATATGACTTCAGCTTCAGTGGATTAAAATCCGCCGTTCTGAATTATATTAACGGATGCAAGATGAAGGGCGAAGAATACAACCAGGCAGATATCGCGGCTTCTTTCCAGAAAGCAGTCACCGATGTACTGGTTGCTAAAGCTATGCATGCAGTAGAAGAATATAAAGTAGACAAATTCGCCATCGCAGGCGGCGTAGCATCGAACAGTGCTCTTCGTGCGGCAATGAAAGAAGCATGTGAAAAACGAGGCGTGAAATTCTATTATCCGTCTCCGATTTTCTGTACCGATAATGCGGCTATGATTGGTGTGGCAGCTTATTATGAATATATGAATGGAACCAGAAGCGGATGGGATCTGAATGCAGTTCCGAATCTGAAGCTTGGCGAGCGTTAAAAATGGGAAAAAAGGCAAAATTAAGGCGGGAAAAAGGTAAATGAAAAAGAGATGCGTGGCAATCGTACTTTCGGCAGGGCAGGGGAAAAGAATGGGGACATCTATCCAGAAACAGTATATCGAGCTGTGTGGAAAACCCATCATCTGTTACTGTCTGGAAGCATTTGAAAAGTCAGAAATTATTGATGATGTGATCATGGTAGCCGGAGCCGGGCAGGAAGACTATGTGACAGAAGAAATTGTAAATAAATATCATTTTGGAAAAGTGCGCGCAGTAGTTTCGGGCGGTAAAGAACGCTATGACTCTGTCTGGAATGGATTGAAGGCTGTCCGTGACGGTATGGCGGGAGAAGAAGCGAAAGAAGGATATGTCTATATCCATGACGGCGCCAGACCGTTCGTAGACGAAGAGATTATAAAGAGGGCTTATACATGTGTGGAAGAAAACCGTGCATGTGTTGCCGGTATGCCAAGCAAGGATACGGTAAAGATCGTAGATGAAAATCAGTTTGCAGTTACTACACCTGTACGCAAATACGTATGGAATGTTCAGACCCCGCAGGTATTCGAGACAGCTCTTATTACACAGGCGTATGAGAAGCTAATGCAGCATGACAGGGAAAATGTAACCGATGATGCCATGGTAGTAGAACAGGAGATGCAGATTCCTGTGAAATTATTCGAGGGTTCTTATTGTAATATTAAGATTACGACACCGGAAGATCTGGAAACGGCGAAGGGATTTATTGAACATCAATAATCCTGTGCCGGGATCTGTGAATTGCCATGCATTTGGAAGAATTTGCCGATGGTGGGTTCTGTAGATATCAAAATATGCAATAGAAGCTGCAGATGGCAGGTTCTATGTATAAATAATGAAAAATAAGTGTATTTATAGATGAAAAATTACAGGAAATAAGAAAATACAAAAAAGTAAAAAAGGTTTGAAAAGGTGTTGACGACAGTGAAAAGCTGTGATAGAATACATCTTGTCGCTGAGGTGATACGGAAGCGGCAGACAAGTAAATAGATGGAGAGGTATCGAAGTGGTCATAACGAGGCGGTCTTGAAAACCGTTTGTCCGAGAGGGCGCGTGGGTTCGAATCCCACCCTCTCCGCTTTATCAAAAACTACCAAGTTTATCCTGGTAGATTTTTTATATGCCATAGTATGCAGGAAAAGTTGCTGGTAGCAATTCTGTGTATGCAGGAAAGATATGTTGAGAAAGTGATATGCATAACAACGGGTTATGTATAAAACAATCGAGCAGTTTTTATTTGGAGAAATACCCAAGCTGGCCGAAGGGGCTCCCTGGAAAGGGAGTAGGTCGTTAATAGCGGCGCGAGGGTTCAAATCCCTCTTTCTCCGTTTGGTTGATATATAAGCAGTATGAATCAAAAAAGTTTAGAAAAACTTATTGACAAAGTTCGACTACTGTGATATATTAACTGAGTCGTCGCGTTAGACAAGGCCGTGAGGTAACAGAGTCGAAGCAGATGACGGCGCTAACTGATTAGAGAATGGCAGGCAATGCTAGACGGTAATCAGAAATCTTCAGGAATTGTTCCTGAAAAAAAGAATAAAATAACAGTTGACAAACACAACTGATTATGATATTCTAAATAAGCTGTCGCTTGAGACAAACGAATGTTTGACGAAAGGATAGCGGTCGAACAGCTGGAAAGCTGGTCGAAAAAAAGATTAAAAAAGTTCTTGACAAACGTCAATGAATATGATAATCTAAATAAGCTGTTTCAAACAGCAAAGACAAAGAACCTTGATAATTAAACAATAGACAACAACCCTGAAAATTCTAAAGAGAATTATTCAGAACAGACATTTAATGTCGAACCTTAAAACAGTAAAGGGGATAAGAAAGCTAGTAGTTTTCTTGAACTGGAACGAACTTAATGAAGTTCCATCGGCGGAGCCGAGGAACAATTAATTTGCTAAGCATCGAAGATGCAAAGCAAATTATATTTAACGAGAGTTTGATCCTGGCTCAGGATGAACGCTGGCGGCGTGCTTAACACATGCAAGTCGAGCGAAGCACTTAAGTTTGATTCTTCGGATGAAGACTTTTGTGACTGAGCGGCGGACGGGTGAGTAACGCGTGGGTAACCTGCCTCATACAGGGGGATAACAGTTAGAAATGACTGCTAATACCGCATAAGACCACGGTACCGCATGGTACAGTGGTAAAAACTCCGGTGGTATGAGATGGACCCGCGTCTGATTAGGTAGTTGGTGGGGTAACGGCCTACCAAGCCGACGATCAGTAGCCGACCTGAGAGGGTGACCGGCCACATTGGGACTGAGACACGGCCCAAACTCCTACGGGAGGCAGCAGTGGGGAATATTGCACAATGGGGGAAACCCTGATGCAGCGACGCCGCGTGAGCGAAGAAGTATTTCGGTATGTAAAGCTCTATCAGCAGGGAAGAAAATGACGGTACCTGACTAAGAAGCCCCGGCTAACTACGTGCCAGCAGCCGCGGTAATACGTAGGGGGCAAGCGTTATCCGGATTTACTGGGTGTAAAGGGAGCGTAGACGGAATGGCAAGTCTGATGTGAAAGGCCGGGGCTCAACCCCGGGACTGCATTGGAAACTGTCAATCTAGAGTACCGGAGGGGTAAGTGGAATTCCTAGTGTAGCGGTGAAATGCGTAGATATTAGGAGGAACACCAGTGGCGAAGGCGGCTTACTGGACGGTAACTGACGTTGAGGCTCGAAAGCGTGGGGAGCAAAACAGGATTAGATACCCTGGTAGTCCACGCCGTAAACGATGACTACTAGGTGTCGGGCAGCAAAGCTGTTCGGTGCCGCAGCAAACGCAATAAGTAGTATCAAAATGGAACCATTTTACTATAATCACATGAACAAGAACCAGCAAGCCGCCTACCGCGCCATGCAGCAGGGACTTACCAATCTCTCCGACGAATTTCAGATTCCGCGCCTGGAGGGAAAGGATTTAAGCAATGTATTTTTTGAACTGCGGCTCGATCACCCGGAGATTTTCTGGGCTTCCGGCTTTAAATATAAGTATTACCCAGATTCCCCGAACCTGATCCTGATACCGGAATACCTCTTTGACAAGGGCAAGATCCGCGAACATCAGAAGCGATGGCGCCCGCGTGGAGAAACTTGCCCGCCCGGCAATGAAGCTGACTGAACTGGAAAAAGAACGCTATATCCACGATTTTATCTGCGAACACGTTCACTATGACAAATTAAAAAAGCCCTACTCCCATGAGATCATCGGACCTCTGGGACAGGGCGTCGGCGTCTGCGAGGGCATCGCCAAATCGGTCAAAATTCTCTGTGATACGCTCGGCATCTGGTGCATGATCGCGCTCTGCGGCAATAACCCTGAAAAGGGCATCAAATACCGCCATACCTGGAACATCGTCAAGATCGGGAAAACGTACTACCATCTGGACGCTACCTTCGACAACAGTCTCGGCAAATGCAGCCAGACAGGGGAGGAGATCCGCTACGATTACTTCAATCTCGACGACAAGGCGATCTTCCGCGACCACGAACCGCTCATCGCCCCGGCGCCTGCCTGCACGGACAGCGATCATTTCTACTACAAAGAAAAGAAACTCTCCTTTACCAAACAAGAGGATGTATACAAACGTTCTCTCCAGGCTGCCAAGAAAGGAAAAACTCTTACCTTCCACTGGCGGGGCGGCTATCTGACCAAAGAAGTCTTACGGGAACTCCTGGATCTTATCGAAAAAGCCGGAAGCGAACGCCAGAAAACAGCCCTAATTAAGCTTAACTGGCCCCAGGCAGTTCTGCGCGTCCGCTATACCGATGAGGCCATCCAGCCGATTGTCACCATGGAGGAAGCCAATGAAGGGGAAGAAACCCCGGAAGGCACAGTGTCTTTATAGTTCGCTGTGCTTTTCCGCGGAGCATTTTTTGTGTCATAGGACGAAGTTTTCCTATGACATGAGAAGCCTCTAACAATTCATACCTGTCATGAAGTCTCTTATACGCATATCCACTTTCACTCACGCCTCCACATTTACTATCTCTTTCATACTTTTCACTTTCTTTCTGAAAAATCCTTTCAAAATATTTCCTATCC
>ENA-OQES01000313-OQES01000313.1-human-gut-metagenome-genome-assembly--contig:-NODE-313-length-21100-cov-5.858962_pt1 | contig 21100 bp, 28 predicted proteins | sample MGYA00242798_ERZ504641 | MGnify/ENA primary metagenome ERZ504641 (study PRJEB26092, sample SAMD00036327) | human gut metagenome | host: Homo sapiens | study: EMG produced TPA metagenomics assembly of...
GAACCCTCGCGCCGCTACTAACGACCTACTCCCTTTCCAGGGGAGCCCCCTTCAACCACTTGGGTACTTCTGCTTGGTTGATTCATAAACAAATATTTATTTGTAAGGGCAGTTTGTTTTGTTTGCCCTAAACGGAGAGAGTGGGATTCGAACCCACGCGCCCTTTCGGACAAACGGTTTTCAAGACCGCCTCGTTATGACCGCTTCGATATCTCTCCAAACGTGCTTTTTCGATTATACAAGATAAGAAACGTTTTGTCAAGAGATTTTTTTAATTTAGTTTTTTCTTGTTTTTTCTTACTTTCTTGCTGTTCATCAGCAGCTCAGTTATAATATCATGGCTGGAAGTATATGTCAACACCTTTTTTTATATTTTTTCAAAAACTTTTTCAGGTTCTTTTTCAGACCCTTCTAAACATTCAAAAATGCCCTAGCAATGACCAGATCTTCCGGTGTGGTTATCTTTATATTATTATAGCTTCCCTCTACCATATAAACAGGAACCCCCATCTGTTTTTCAACTACCATGGCATCATCTGTGATATGGCTGCAATCCTCCTTCAGCTGACGTTCAAAGGCCTCTACAATAAGAGACAGCTCAAAAGCCTGGGGAGTCTGGGCCTGCCATACAAGAGAGCGGTCCGGGCTTTCTTTGATCTGCTTTTCTTTGTTGATAAGCTTTATGGTATCTTTTACCGGCATACCAACAACACAGGCTTTTTGTACCTGCACCTGCTCGTATACCCGTTTCAGGATCTCATCTGTAATAAAAGGGTCTTGCACCGTCATGGATCATCACAAAGCCAGACTGTCCCCGTTCTTTTAAAATGCACAGCGCCTTCCATACACTCTCATAGCGTTCTTTTCCGCCTGGAGCTACAGCTGACACTTTCTTTATACCATATTTCTCACAGATCTCTTTTTTACAGTACTCTACGTGGTCTTTATCTGTCATAAGCAGGATATCATCCACTACCGCTGACTGTTCAAAGACTTCCAGTGCATATACAAGAATAGGCTTACCCTGTAATTCCAGATACTGTTTTGCTGTCTGTGTTCCCATACGGGTGCCTCTGCCTGCTGCAAGGACGACCGCTGTGCAATGTTCTTTCATTCCTTCTTACCCCTGTTTCCCTGTTATCTTTCCCCTAATTTTAAATTTGGAACTGCATTTAAGTCCCATCCGGAGCGATTTCCCTTTTTATACTCATAGTAAGCCGCTGCACCGATCATGGCTGCATTATCGGTACAAAAAATAGGAGATGGATGATAAAATGTAATACCGTTCTTATCGCAGGCTTCTTTCATAGCTGCACGAAGAGCGCTGTTGGAAGCCACTCCGCCTGCAATAGCCAGCTTCTTATAGCCATATTCTTTAGCTGCAGTAATAGCCCTGCTTACAAGGACATCTACCACTGCATTCTGGAAAGAGGCTACCAGATCCGGCACATAGATCTCTTCCCCTGTCATTTTTGCATGGTTAATATAGTTCAGCACTGCAGATTTTAAGCCGCTGAAACTGAAATCATAAGGAGAGTCTGCTACTTTTGCCCGCGGAAATTCCATAGCATGTGGATTTCCCTCTTTTGCTGCCTTATCTACCTTTGGACCACCTGGATAGCCTAAGCCTACTGCTCTTGCTACTTTATCAAAAGCTTCACCTGCAGCATCATCCCTGGTCCTTCCAATAATCTCAAACTCTCCGTAATCTTTTACGATCACAAGATGGGTATGTCCACCAGATACGATCAGGCACACAAAAGGCGGCTCCAGATCCGGATTTTCAATAAAATTGGCAGATACATGGCCCTCAATATGATGAACGCCGATCAATGGCTTATGGGCAGCATAAGCAATGGCCTTTGCCTCTGCCACGCCTACTAATAATGCGCCTACCAATCCCGGTCCATAGGTAACACCGATAGCTGTAATGTCCTCAAGAGTCACATTTGCCTCTGTCAGCGCCCTCTCTATTACATAGTTGATCGCCTTTATATGCTCTCTGGAAGCGATCTCCGGCACTACGCCTCCATATACCGTATGGGTCGCGATCTGGGATGAGATCACATTTGACAGTACTGTACGTCCATTTTTCACAACGGAAGCTGCTGTTTCATCACAGGAGCTTTCAATTGCCAGTATTAAAACATCTTCTGATGCAGTTGTATTCATATTTCCACCTTATCCTTTATATGTGCTCTTGGAATATGTCCTCTCCGGGCACCTGTTACTCCTCGTCAAACTCCAGTTCCACAGTCCAGCCATCTCTGGCAGCCTTTGCCCTTGGAAAGATCTGTTTTACTTCCTCCATATATTCTTCCGGTCTTGTAAGAGACGGGCTGTAATGAGTCAGCCACATCTGTGCAGGCTGAGCCTCTTTTGCCAGGTTTGCAGCCTCATAAAAGGTCATATGCTTATATTCCCTTGCTTTTGCTGCCTTTTCCTTTTCACCGTACATGCCTTCACAGATAAAAAGATCTGCGTCTTTTGCATACTGTGCGATCACCGGAACTGGGCGTGTATCTGTACAGTAAGTAACTTTTAAGCCTCTTCTGTCTGCTCCCAGTACCATATCCGGAGTAAATGTCCGTCCATCTTCTTCGATGATCTCCCCTTTCTGGAGACGGCTCCAGAATTTCTGAGGGATCATCTGCTCTCTTGCACGGTCTACATCAAACCGGCCTTTTCTTGGAATACGGATCGAATATCCATAGCAGATCACCTTATGGTTCACACGGTACGCATCGATCATGTAAGGACCGATCTGTAAGCTTTCTTCCTGTTCTGTCAGTTCAATAAATTTAAGGTCAAATGGAAGTTCCGGAGCGATCATGCATAAAGCATTTACCACACGCTCTAATCCCTTTGGTCCAATCAGTGTCAGCGGTTCTGTGCGCTCTGCATTTCCCATAGTCAGAAGAAGCCCTGGAAGGCCGCTGATATGGTCTGCGTGGTAATGGGTAAAGCAGATCACATCAATCGGCTTCGGGCTCCATCCTTTTTCTTTTAACGCGATCTGGGTGCCTTCTCCACAGTCAATGAGAAGATTGCTGCCTGCGCACCTGGCCATCATGGATGTAAGCCACCGGTAAGGAAGAGGCATCATACCGCCTGTTCCAAGTAAACATATATCTAACATATTTTTTCCCTCATTTTCTTTCATTATGTTCCCGTTGCATGTTCTATGCAGGAACATCATACATTTAACTTTCCCAAAATCATATCACATTTGCAGCTTAATAATCAAGTGCTGAGGAAAATTGAGCCTGTCCTTGTAGAATGGCTATAAATACTCTGTCTGTTCTTCTGTTTCTACCGGTATTTTTAAAAGTGGCTGTCAGCTGATCATAGCACTCTTCACACAGGTCAAAATGATCCACTGCCGTCTTTTCGAGAAATAATCCCATGTGCACTCCACATTGGCTTCTTCAGCCACCCGTCTTCTTTATAACCGGGCCGCGAGTTACGGAAGTTTCATTATTTTGTCCGAGGGAATGATATTCAGTTTTCAAGGTACGCTTTACAGCTTTGGGCTTTTTCCCCGTCTGAGGTGTTGCCCTTGCTGTGACCATAGTGTACCTGAAAACTGAATGCTTTTTTAGGAGGTCGTACCTCCGGCTTTTTTGGCTTGAAAAACCGGAAGTAACGCTTCCGGTTTTGATGTAAAAACAACGCTGAACCGATATTTCGCTTTTGCGAATAACACGATAAAATCGAAATTCTTCAAAAAAGTTTTTTTGAGTACAAAACAAAAAACGCCCCACTGAACAAGCAGCGCAAAATGCTGCCTGCCCAGAGGGGCGTAATTTTATATAGAGTTAAAGTTCTTCAGCGATTGCAGACAGTTTCTGCGTAATACGCTGCAATTTCAAACGGAGCTTTTGATTTGTCAAACGCTTTTGCTGCAACTGGTTTCGTAAGATTTCTTCTTGGTCAGATAACGACTTTCCCATAATCAAATGATCCAAGGTTACATCAAAAAATGCAGAAATCTCGATGAAAAGGTCAATAGAAGGAATATACTCCCCACTCTCAAGACTGCGGAGGTGGCGGTCGCTGACATTCAAGCGGACGGCCAGCTCTTCCTGCGTCATGTAGCGCTCTCTGCGTAGTTTTTGAATACGCTTTCCGGTGCGGAACTGATCATAATACATCATATGCCAGCCCTCCGACCACGGAGCAACGCAGCCACAAGCTGCGCCATAAGGTCGGAGTGCAAAGATACAGTCGGCGGCGAACCAAGTTTTGGTTGCCGGGGCTCGGTTTGTACTCAATCAATCTACTTTTCATGTTTCTTCGTCCTTTCTTTGTCGATGATGGCAAGGCGGGCGGAGCATGAAGAACGCACAGTGCGCTCTCCATGATAGAGAAAAAAATCATCTCTATACTATATAGGACAAAAAAACGGCAAAAAGTTAGGGCTCAATCATAAAAGTTGAAGAAGCTGCACCTTTCCCGGAGCTTACATAAAGCAGATTCAATACATTCTGAGATGCTTCCGACTGTCACACCCTCATTTTGAGCAATATCTGGCATTGAAAAACCACGATAATAATAATCGTAGCAACGCTTTGCCTGTTTGGGTGTCAACGACATGATTGTTTCATAAATATTGATAGAGAGCTGCTGTTGCTCGACTGCATCCATGAGAGTAGGTGCCTGAAAAAGAACACACTGTTTCACAGGAAAATCCGGGTCATCCAACGAATGATACGCATGGTGTCGGCTGATCTTCCGGAGCAACGCATCCTCCTGACGCTTCAAATCAGCAAGTAGCTGGTGGATTTCTTCTGAAACTTCAACAAGAAAATCTTCGGTATAGGTGGTGGGATAATGTTCTTTCAAGTTAATCGCAGCCATAGACTTCCTCAATTCCGGTTGGGTTGTTAGCGAAATCGAATCAAGGGAGTGTAAGTACTCCTATTGAATCTCCTGCTCAAGCTCATCAAATAAAGGGCAGGAGAAGAAATATCCAAGGGTGATTCCGAGACCATCACAGAGCTTCTTGATTGTCCCAATAGAAACACTATGCCGGGACGAGTTAAGCATACTATAAACAGTAGATGGCGTAACGCCAGAACGGACGGCAAGCTCATTTGGACGAATTCCCTGTTGATCGCAAAGTTCTTTGAAACGAATCGCCACAGCGTCTTTTACAGACAGCTCCACAATATCTTTTACTATCATGCTTGGCCTCCTTTGCATGATAGTAACGGATATTGTGAATTTTCGTGTACGCACCTGCGTATATTGACGAAAGATTGATAATATTTCATCAATATACGCAGATAATGCGAACTTTCTGTTGCAATTTTAACTATATAGAAATATACTTATAAGTATATCAAACCATTCCACTGTATAGGAGGACATTATCATGGCAAGACCCAAAGGGAGCAAAAATAAGACCGTCACCAGAAAGACCGTGGTTGATTATGCAGCAGTCATTGCAGAAAAGGCCGCTGCGAAAGAGAAAATCGAGTCTGAGGTCGCTGCAATGATTGCCAACATTGACGATCTGAAAGCACAGCTGAAAATGAAAAAAAGACGAGCTGAAAGCAGCTACCAAAGAGCTGACTAAGGCTGAAGCAAAGAAAGCTGCTATCGAGAAAAAAGGCTGCTGAAGAAGCCTAAAAAGGGCGAAGCCGAAGATGTGCTGGAAAAAGCTGCTTGCCAGCGGTATGACCGCCGAAGAAATCCTTGCCAAGCTCCAGTGATTGCAATACGGGCGCAAGCAAACGTGTCTGCCCGAACTGCGGGCGCAAAATGAAGCAACAGTTCATAGGGCTGTACCACTGTAGGTGCGGAATGAGCTGGAAAAAAGATATTGGCTTCTTTGAACGTACTCCAGACATGGTTTTTGCATTAGAGCGCAAGAAGGTTGGCACGAAGGTAAAACAGCTTCCAGTAATACGCTATAAATAATAAGAACGCTCATCAGTTTTCAGGCTGATGAGCGTTCTGTCGTTCTATCGTTCTATCGTTTTTTGATTCGTAGGGTATCAGGAAAGGTTTATGAAGATTTCAAAAATCAAGTTAAGTCTGTTGGTTATCAGGTTGGTTCTTAGATTCACAATCTGGAACTTTATCCTGTTTTATAGCTACATAAATTTCAATTCTTTCCGGCATGGGCTTCTCTGTCTCCGACGTTCCCTCGGAATTTTCTTCAGTTTCAAAGTTACAGCGTTCAAACCTGTATGCAATATCGGGCAAGACGGTAAACCTGCTAATGAGTGTCAATAGTCCGAACAAAAAATTCAGAAAAAAATTATTGCCGGATGCAGTTAAGCATTCGGCAACTTTAATAAGCCGACAGCACAGCTTGTCAGCTGAAAATCATCGTAATGGTTCATCAGAAATCATCAACAGGCATCAGAAGATGGCTGGGAACGCAGAAATTCAGTAACACGAGCGTAATAGACCCGTAGGAACTTGGCACTTCCTGCGACGGTATAAACGTAATAATGCTTTCCTTCGGAACGCTTTTTGTCCATAAAGCAGTAAACAGCATTTTCCGGGTTTGAGCGTGTTAAAATAATATTCGATACAATAAAAATAGTTCGCCTCAGATGCGGTGAACCTCGTTTAGAAACATGGCGTGACTTGGATTCAAATGTACCAGACTGGAACGGTGGTGCATCAATACCAGCAAAGGCTACCAACGCTTTCTTGTTTTTGAACCGCCGAACATCACCAATTTCGGCCATAAGAGCAGGCCCGGTAATGGGTCCGGCTCCTTCCATCTGCATCACAACCTCGTATTCGGGGAGCATTGCAGCCAACCGCTGCATTTCAAGCTGGGTGCTTTGCTTGGCCTCGCAAACGGCATTCAGGCTTTTACAAGCCTGCGTGATCAGCATCTTCGTACTTTCGCATTTCGGAAGAGTAGCCACGCCCTCCTGTGCAAGCAGATAGATTTTGTGAGCGGTATCTGTACGGAACTTGTAGATTTTTTCGTTTGCACCATCCCCGATAAGATTCCGTGAAAGCTTCCATGGAATATTGACAGACACAATCCTTGTGCCGATAACGCAGAAAGAAGTCCACCCACTTTTCATGCCCATTTGCATTTTTTGTGTTCGGAGCAAACGCAATATTTACGCCGGGAAATGTTTGGTCAGCCAGTGCAATCAGACCGTTCCGCAACGCTGTTGCAGTCGCAGTGATTCGCTCATTTGCTCTGGATTGCATTTTAAGAAGCAGCCTGGTTTCTTCTTCATTGTTAAACGGGGGTAGTGTATCCCAAAAGGTGAGCGCATAGTTTGCAATTTTAAGAGCATCCGCTCGGTCCGTCTTTAGCTTTCGGATCGTATTATCACTAAAATCGTGAATCAGCATCACATTGACAATGGAAACAAAAAAAGCCCGCTTCCTTCAATGTCAGTGCAATTGGTCTCCAGTACGTACTGGTATGTTCCATTACAATACGGATATCGCCTCCCAGTTTTTTGAGTGTGGATGCCAGCTTTTTCAAGTCACTGTTCGTGTGGTGAACCTCGAAAGGCCGAAGTGCGATTTCGCCTCCGGGTCTCCGTACCGCAACTGTGCTTTTGCTCTTAGACACATCGATACCGACGGCGGTAATAACAGCAGCTTCCATTTTTCTGACCTCCTTTAATGCCGGTTCCGCCTATGCCCATTACCGATTCAGCTTGCTTTGTGACACGAATGTACGGCAACATTTTTATCTGCCGATAACTCAACCTGCGTAAATCGAACGCTGCAATGGAGATGGCGGAGAACAGTTTGCGCGTACGAGCGTTCAGCTCAAGCAATGCTTCGTTCTCTCAGCACATCTTCATTGTAGCTTAGGCTTGGGCATCTGTATAGCTCACTGGCTGTGAGCTTCTCAGAACCAACACCATTGTAGCAAGCAATGTTTTCGTCTATACAAAAACACTTTTTGCGTTGCAAAATGCTTGTTGGGGGAATGCCCCAAGCCCCTTTGATCTGCATTTTCCAATGCAGGCTGCGCATCCCTTCGGGACGCTTTTTATCCGGTGATGTGCTCCGGGTCGTTGAGGACTTGTATGAGGTGAGAAGCGGCTTCTGCCAGAGAAGCATACTTCATCTGTTCCGGGACAGGCGCATCCAGAAACGAAATGCCCCATTCCTGCATACAGAAAAAGCTAATTTGAACAAGCTACGCGGGATGCAGCATAGAAAAGTGGCTCATCGAGCGTATAGACGATAAATGCGAAAGCAAATACGACCAGTACACACAATTGTTTTCAAGATTGGCGAAAGATATTGACACTTTAGCTAAAGCATGATAGCATATAAAGGGGATTTTTTGTTTTCAAAAGTGGTTGTTCCTTTTACTAAGCATGTTTTTGAGATGCCGCTGCTGAGGCAAAGACCCATTCAGTCAGCCTACGGCTGACAGCTTCCTCACAAATGGGAAACCTTTTGAGATGGCACAAAGCGCAAGCTTTTCCCTTAGGGAAAGGTAGCAATTGCGAAGCAAATGACGAAAGAAGTTTCCGCCCTCAGTCGGTATTAGTTGCTGACCCAAAGGGATAACCACTTTTTAAAAGTCGCCGAATATTATTTTAAAAACAAAGTCGGTTTATCATCATGAAAAGAATCTTTCAATTTTCCCATTGCACATTGCATCTTTACCGAAAAAACGATTATCCTTTTTTCTGTTCTCAGCATAGGATCTTCGTTAATATCCCTCTTTAACACTTTGTTGTCCGGTCGATTTATTGACTTTTTGGCTTCGCCTAATTGCGTGGAATGGAAACCTCAACTATGCTACTATTGTATTCTTTTCTTGGCGACTATTATGATAAGTTTTGCGATATCTTTTGCACTCGGGCGAATACGCGAAAAACTTCATACAATGGTAAGCTACAATATAAACAGACAAATGCTCGTCCACATCCAGCAGATCCCTTTTTCCAAAACATTTTTTTTGGACAGTTCACGCATTACTCAGCAACTTCAAACTGATTCCAATGAAATCGCTTCATATTGCATAAACGTGATACAAAATGTTCCTGTAAGTTCGGTACGGCTTATTACGGTGAGCGTTATAACATATCAAATCAACAAAACAGTATTCGGTATATTACTTATACTAGCTGCACTTTATATCGTCTTCTTTGAAATATTCAAGGGCAAACTATATAATACCACAAGGGAATTCAAAAACGAGCAAGCCCTGTTCTTTTCTAAAGCACAGGAGCAATTGCGTTATATTAAATTTGTCAAAAGGCACGGGTTGATAGATGTATTTATAAATCGAGTGGACTTAGCATTTCAATCTCTTTTCAAGACGGCTATGCACGCTCAAATTTTTCAATATATTTTTTCTGGTATTGATTCAATGCTTTTGGCTTTAAGCCAAATCGGTTTATTCCTTGTAGGAGGTGTAGCCGTACTAAATGGAGAAATGTCTATCGGCGGTTTTACGACAATCAATGTTTATTTCTCTTCTGCATTGGGATGTATTAGATATTTTTTTTGCACTTACTTCCTCTACACAAAATGCATTGGTATCTTTAAACCGTTTGATGGATGTTGCTAAGATGCAATCCGAATCCGACGGAAAACAAATTGTGTCAAACATCAAGGCTATATACCTACAAGACATATCATTGAGTTTTGACAAACCAGTCTTAAAGTCTTTTAATGCAGCGTTTTATAAAGGAAATATATATGCCTTGTGTGGTGATAATGGTACTGGAAAATCCTCGGTATTACATTTAGTTGCAGGGCTGTATAATAATCTTTATGGCGGTAACATTTACTTCGACGATTTTGACATCAAGAAATTAAATATGAATTTTTTGAGAAAATCTCTTATTGGCTTTGTTGAGCAGGAGCCGCAGCTTCTCGCAGACAAAATCATTTCAAATTTGTATCCATATAACATTAATGAAAATTACGAACCTGAAGAAATCGACGCTGCAATATATTATATTAACAAACTTGGAATGAATGACTGGCTAGATAAATGTTGTGATGGTTTGAACACATATATAAATGAAAAAACGTGATAATATTTCGGGAGGGGAAAAGCAAAAATTGTCTATTATTCGCGAATTGCTAAAAAAGCCTCTTGTTCTATTATTGGATGAGCCAACTTCAGCTATGGATGCAGATAGTATAAATACTTTCTTTGAGTTGCTGAATGCGATAAAAAACGATACAATTATTATAATTGCCACACATGATTCAAGAGCTTTACATTACTGTGATTCCATTGTACCATTAAAATAATTACTTGTCTTTTTGGGCGACAAACCACAATTCTTCTGCGAAAGTGAATGCCGAATTTAACGCGATAGACATCCATAGGATTTGACAAAATCCTTAGGTGTTCAGATATGATAGTACTGCCAGCCGAAGAGTAGAAAGGAGTCGATTATGACTACATATATTGGAAATGCCTACGATAACAATACGAATCCGATTGGATTATGCTTGGGACAAATCTCTCCATGTGCAAAAGATGCGAGTGCCTGCGTTGCAGACTTTGGCGGATGCACCACAAATGTTTCGGGCTGTATTTCTGACGTGTCTATTTGTGGAAGCAATGCTGGGCTTTGCGGTTTAAATTCCGTTTCTTGTACAGTAAATAGTGAGTCTTGTGGAATTAATACACCTGATTGATAATTGCGCAATTTACGATGTTTTGTTTTGGCTGGCAGTACTATCTATTTTCTGAACATGTGATGAAGATAACAGTATAAAGGGGGGGCTATATATGATTTTTTCAGACGGCTCATATATTCCAACATTTATAATATTTTCTGCAATTGGAATTATAATAAAGTACGCTCCCGTGGAATATCCTCTTTTCCATAAAAGCTTTCCGTTCCATAGTTACTACGGTTTCCGTTTTTTCCTTGCCTGTTGATATAAATGAAAAAAACCTGGCCTCATATCAAAAGTATTGGAAGTATGATATTTTTTGCTTTTGCAGCTCTTGACCTCATTGTTTTTGTATTAGGCATCTTGAATAGAAGCTCTACATTATATATTTCTTGCACTCAGCATTTATTATTAATTGGTGTAAGGTTTTTCATTTGGCGGAATGATACTAGCTGCGAACAAGCATAAGGAGGATTGAATTAATGAAGTTCTCAAAATATAATATAATTCATACAACCGAAAATCAGGAACATATTTTATTCAACTCCTTATGGGGAAGTACGTTTGTAATTTCTCCTTCGGTTAAGCAAGCAATAGAATCATCTAATCCGACGTTGCTCACTGAAGAAGAAAATAGACTGTTTATAAAATACAATGCTTTAATCCCTGACGAATATAATGAATCGTGCATTTATAATCATTTCTATAACAAATCACGCTACGGAAAAAAATTGCCTTACGGCAACAGTGCTATTAACTTGGTCATGCAATTTTAGATGTATATATTGTTATGAAGGCGCAGGAGAACTGCGTTGTGAAAACATGACAAAAGACAGAGCTGGAGCGATAGCTAATTTTTTGAATCAAATGTTCTGAAGAACAACGAGGTGAACTAATACACGTTGTTCTTTTCGGTGGCGAGCCTCTTTTGAATATAGATGTTGGTTTTCATATGTTGGGTATTCTCAAAGAGTATTGTTTAACAAGCCATAAGGAATTACAGTGTTCACTTGTTACTAACGGTTCTTTATTGACTGAAGAAATTGTTAGTGGATTATTAAATTATAATTGTAAATTTGTACAAATCACTTTGGACGGACCGGAATATATACACAATTGTCGAAGAGTTGCTAAAGATGGTTCCGGCACATTCCAGAAAGTTTTGCATGGAATAACTATCATGGAGGAGTTTTGCTCTCAAATACATACTTATATAAGAATAAATGTAGACAAGAACAATGTTGACTCGATTCCGATGCTTTTGGATACACTCAAAGATTTGGGGATTTCGCATTCACAGGTGGATTTTGGCATAACAAGAGATTCCACATCTGCATGTTCTTCTTACAAAAGCAATTGCCTTCCTGAAGAGTATCTTCCAGATATTTTAAATGAATTATGGAAATATAGCGAAGCCAATATGTTTTCCAAATATCCACAACCCATGAGAAAGTGGACATACTGTGGATTATTTGACGAATACAGTTTTACATTTTCACCTTTGGGTGAATTGTATAAATGTTGGGAGATGGTTGGTGATAATAAACATAAAATGGGTTATATAAAGGATGATGGCACTCTTACAGATGTTACTTTTGCATATTATGATTGGTTATCAATCGATCCTTTAAAAGAACCAGATTGTTCCGATTGTAAATATCTTCCCATTTGTGGTGGCGGGTGCAGGATGTTATCCTATCGGCAAACCGGAACATATCATGCTGCTGGCTGCGAAAAGGTCAAAGGCGTTATCGAGAAGCAGATAGAAGTATATGTGCGCAGACAAGTACAGTTTCAAAACAACTGATTGCCTACTTTCACTTTATCAATATACTCAATGTATCGGAATACATCGAATCCATTGAATTGCGCAAAAGGTTATTGATGAGTGTCCTATACTGATACTTGACATTCCGATGTACTTTGCCACGGTGCTGCTGTTCTGGTAGAAAAGTCCGATATTGCATTCTGCTTTTTGTGTAGTAAGTGCAATGAAGCCGGATTAAAGTTCGTTTTCATGAGAATATTTCAAGAGCCAAACCTTTGTGCGACACAGAGATTTGGCTCTTGAAATACAAGCTGCTTTTTATCAATCGAGCAAGCCGTGCTCACCGTGAGTTTTTTTTAATATGCATTCAATCCACCGTTTAGCACGAGCTGCACATACTCTCGTGGCGCGTTATAAATGAGCCAGTCAAGCTCAGTACGCACTCTTACAAATGGTAGTGTTCCGTCAATGGTATCCTCTACAACATCGCAGTCGATTGATATCATTGTCCCGTCTGCAAAGCGACATTCTACGTTGCCCGTGTCGATGTTAAATTCACAAGATAAGAGCTTATTCATAATCAGACCTCCGATTTTCACTTTTCAGCGTTAATGCGTTTTTATAAATCTGAATAGTGGGCAGCGGTCATTTGATTATGTAGTGTTACTTTATGGCACATGAGCATTGCTGCCGGGGTTGTCGTTACCGTAACCTTCCAGCAGGTTGATGGCACCCCACACGCCGAGACCGACACCCAGAGCGACAACCAGAGTCTGAAGAACTTCGATAGCAGAGTTAAAGAATTCCATAGTCGTTTCTCCTTTATAAATGAAAGTTGTAGACCGCCCGTACACACCTGAAGCTGTTGCTGTTAAGCCGCAAACTACGGCGGAAGTGGGCTTGCTGGTGTACCTCTCTGGTCAAAAATAAAAACCGCCTACCGGGTCAGGCAGACGGAAGCGAATCAGCGTCCACCACGATGAACTCATCACCGGGGTGGATCTTTTCTTTTCGGTTCAGATATTTTTCAATATCGAAGGTGTTTTTGGGGTCGTAGTCGGAGGTCAGCTTGTAGTTGGGATGCTGGGTCAGGTCGTACTTGTCAGAAAGAAACGGTCTGACACCACGCAACTGCAAAATACACTTGCCGCCGTCCAGCACCGCCAGCTCGTCCCGGCTCAATAATTCGTGCCCCATCTTTTGGAACGTGGTGCCGTAGCTGGGACTGTTGCCACGGGTATCCGAGGTGTTGAAGGCATCAATCGTTTCTTTGCCCAGCATCTCTGACAGGTCTTTCAGGGTGGTAGGCTCGCTGCCGCCGAGGAAAATCTGGCTGTCCATGTTGCCCACGATGGTATCCGCATTGTCCTTGTAGATGGCTTTCAACTGGCTTCTCGCCTGCAAAACAAGGCAGGCGGAGATCTCACGGCTGCGGATAGTCGCCACCAGCTTTTCCAGATTGGGGATCTGCCCGATGTTGGCGCACTCGTCGATCAGGCACCGCACATGGATGGGTAGCTTGCCGCCGTACACATCATCTGCTTTATCGCACAGCAGATTGAAAAGCTGGGTGTAGACCATGCTGATGAGGAAGTTGAAGGTGGAATCCGTGTCCGACATAATGAGGAATAACGCAGTTTTCTTATCGCCCAGCGTGTCCAGTTGCAGCTCATCATACATGGTGAGGTCACGCAGTTCTTGGATGTCAAAGGGGGCGAGCCGTGCGCCGCAGGAAATCAGGATGGATTTTGCGGTCTTTCCTGCAGCCAGCTTGTAAAGTTTGTACTGCCGTCCGGCAAAGCTGTTGGGCTTCTTTTTTGGCCAGTTCTTCAAACAGCAGATCCACCGGGTTCTGGTATTCCTCGTCGTCCTCCAGCACCTGCATGGTGTTCAGCATTTCCAGCAGGGTGGCGAAGTTTTGCTCCTCGACCGGGGCTGTTTGTGTGCCCGTTTCCGAAAATTTTTGCTCGCCGGGTAATATTTGCGATCTTACCGACGAATGCACTAACGGCTGTCAGGGTGGAACCATTTCAGATGCACACTCTTACTGTGGTTCCTCTTGCTGACAATAGTTCATTCACAGTAGTGGATAGCTTATAAATTTCTAATTGGGTTTGCATAATGGAAAGCCTCGTTGATTTTGCTATACAAGCGAAATCAACGAGGCTTTTAAAGATGTTGACAATTTTGCTACTATGTTATACAATATAGTAAAGACATTTTTCAATAGAAAAGAGGTGAAGACATAATGGGAAGCAACCCACAACTACTCAAAGGTGTAATAGAATTTTGTGTCCTAAAAATAATTAGTCAGAAACCGACTTACGGATATGAAATACTATCACAGCTAAAAAGTACTGGCTTTTCAAATTTTACAGAAAGCACATTGTATCCGTTGCTCTTTCGTTTAGAACAACGCAAAGCCGTGACTGTTGAACGATTTTCATCACCCAAGGGTCCTAGCCGCAAATATTATATTGTCACATCACAAGGTTTGAATGAACTTCATCAATTCCGCGAAAATTGGTTTGAACTTTGCCAATTAGTAGATAAAGTTTTTGAGGAGGAGTCAAAATGACAAATAAGTACTTTTCATTAAAAAGGCTAACCGTCTAAGAATGACATTTGTTTCCGACACAAGCCAATCTCAAATAAAAGAGGTTGTACGTTATCTAAAACGTGTGAGCTGGGACTTTTGTGGAATTGAATTGCTGTATAGTGACTTAATTGATATGGCAATCGAAGCAAATAAAAATGGGCAGGAATTATTCGATGTCGTTACAGATGCAAAAACTTTTGCAAACAGCGTAAAAAACGAATTGAATCGATTGACAATATTTGATTATTTTTTGGTACTATTTCCTCCTTTTCTTTTCTGGGGATGGGGCATTGAAGGGCTTGTTTTACTGTTACTGGTGCCACAATTTGAATTCGGATTGTCGTTGGGTTATTTAATTCAGTTCTCTATTTGCCTGATTTCCGCATGTGTCTTGTTGAGACGTATTATGGAAAAGGTCGGTTTTCCTCCTAGCAAACATCGTATGAAGTTTGCTGCATTTATGGTTGCATATGTCATTACATTGTATCTGGTGGGTCTTGTTCTTAATAACTTCTGGGGAAATATTGTACTTATACATTTTTCGGCCCCACTTTTAACTCTAGGTTGTCTTTTGATAGGTTCGCTATGTTACTTCATTCGTTTTTATTTCTATGAACATGACCGCCGACTAGATTCACGTGTATAAGATTTCTGCACTTTTGCATGTGCAAGCAGGGCGTCCGTATATACAAACGCCATTTTTGCTCTGCAAAATGCTTGTTGGGATAGTCCCAAACCCTTTGTGTACTGCATCCGCTGGATGCAGGCTGCGCATTTGCGCCAAATGCTTCTATAACGAAAAAGAACACCGAGGACTCCCCAAAAACGGGAAGAATCCTCGGTGTTCTCTGTTTATCGGGTCTGCGCTTTATCCTTGGGGACCTTTTCTTCTGCGAAAAACATCTCTACATTCTTCTGAGCTTTCATCAGTTCCTGCATCTCGTTCCGTGCCTTGCGGTAGTCCGGGTAGGCTGCTTTCTTCTTGGTCAGCAGTTCTGCGAACTCCGCATCCAACGCCTTGACCTTCGGCAATTTTTGTAGCCCTGCCTCGTCAAAGGCAGCCTTCGCCGCCTTGTGCAGGGTGATTTCCTCCCGATGAGCTTCCAAAAACTTTTTACTGTACCCTGACTTGCGGTAGGCATCATAGACCGGACGGGTCTTGGCGTAGTTGATGATGTGGGTTTTCAGCACGGCAATTTCTGTCAACCTTGCTTCCGCTGCCTTGATGGAATCCCCCATAGCATGATAGCATTCTGTTGCCGCCGCTGCACGTTCCCGCAGTTCTTCGGCGCTGCCGATTTTCTGCTCCTGTAAAAATAGCAGCGTTTTGGACATCTCTTTCAGGTTGAACTTCGTTGCCCACTTTTTGTAGCCGACACTTTTGCCCTCTGCCATTTTTCCCTGAATATCCACCAGCAACTGGAAGGGCTGTTCTTTCGGCGGCTGCTTCTGGTACGGCTGGTGTTTTGCCTTGCCCTCCAGCACCGCCTTGATCTCGTCCTCACCATAGCCGGTGCCCAGAGTGCGGAACCGGATAAAACGTTTCTGTCCCTTGCCCTTCACCGCCGTGTGCTTGCCACGCTTCGCCTCATATCCCTGCCGCTCCAGATTTTTGCAGAAAGACTTCAAAACTTGCAGGCTTCTCGTTCAGCAGGATGCCGTCGATTACGGCGCACAGCTTATCACGATTGCTTTCTTTGAGTGGATAAAGTGTGCGCTTTTGCCGCTCCCGGTACGGCTTGATTTCAATAACAGACAGCTGATGTTCCAGACAAATCAAATCGCTCAACCGCTGTACCGCAAGCCCGGACAATCAAAAAATCCCGGAATTTCCGGGTGCTGTCCAGCGCAGTGGAGTTATAAATAATGTGGTTGTGGATGTGCTGCCGGTCCGTGTGGGTAGCAACGATAAAGGCGTGCTTGCCTTTCGTGAACCGCATGGCAAGCTTATAACCGACCTTGTTGGCTTCTTCGGCGGTGATTTCTCCGGGTTTGAACGACTGCCGAATCTGATATGCGATCACATCACTTTTCTGCCTGCGCCCAGTCATCAGTTCATACTGGCGTTTGGAGATCATAAATTCTTCATCCACGGTCAAGGGACTGCATTCGTAACTGCTGACCAGCTCGCCCTGCTGAGTTTTGTCCAGGTTCTGGGCGTAATCTGTTCGGCTTTTCAGGCAGGCCGCAACGGATTTTCCCTTGTTTTTGTGCAGTGCAATCAATCGTGTTGCAGCCAGTTTGACCACCTCCCGGCAAAAAGGAAATGCCGCACATCGGCGGCATAAAAATTTTATAGTTCTGCAATCCAACCACTGAACCATTCCACGGCTTCTACAATGACTGTCCCAGCAGTGATAAGCAGGAAGCATCCAAACTCTGCCACCAGCAAAATCAAAAATTGCAGCCACTCCCGGCAGTACAGCGTATAAAGGCCGCAGCCGAAGATATACAGCATGGGCAGCGCCAGCACAAACGCTGACAGGTTCAGCGTCCATTTCAGCATCAGCGCAAGGAAAGCCGTAAGCAGCCAAAACGGGAAAACGATCATCTTAAAAACGAACCTCATGTCCAGCACCTACCTTTCGTCCCTATTATAAAGGTGTCAACGATTGCTTTGCAAGGATGTCAACCCTTATGTACCCCCGCAGCCCTCCAACTACGGGGGAAAATTTTAGAGTTCTGCCAGCCGAGCGAGAATTTTTCTGCCAATGTCGATCAGCTCGTCCAGCCGCTGCCGCAGGTCCTCCATGTCGGCGGCGTAGACTTTGCCGCACTCGTTGGCACGTTTGGCGTACTGGTTGAGGTTGTTGCTGCACATTTGGAGCAGATAAGCCATGCGGCGCAGTTCCTTCAGGTCGAGGTGCAGGCAGTAACCGTCCAGAGCCATCTTGCGGATATAGGCGCTCAGGCTGCGGATGCCTATGCCCAGCATCTTTTCATAGATACGATTTTTCTCCGCTTTTGTGGTTCTCAGGATGATGATCTCGTCCCGTTTTTCCCTCACCGGGCATCACCGTCCTTATCCAGATAGCTTTTGAAGGGCCTCACCGGCTCCGGCTTGTCCGTTTTTTCCTCCAGCGCCGCCAGCACCGAGGGGCGGCGAGGTGCATCCGCCTGTTCTTGCTCGTCCTGTTCCGGCTCGTGGCTCTTTTCGTCCACATCCAACTGGGCGTTCAATTCTGCAAGCCGTGCGGACTTCTCTGCCAGCTCTTCCTCCTGCGGGAAGGGCTTTTCCACCTCAATCTGTGCCGCCGCCTGCTGCTGATGCAGGGTGGCCAGCTCGTTCTCTGCGGCGGTGATGCGCTCCGGGAAGTTGTTCAGGGAGTTATCCAGACGGATAATGTTGCCTAATGGGTCGGTGCCCAAGGGTACCGTGTACTTTCGCTGCCCCTTCAAAAGTGCCTGATACTCCGTGCGGAAAGCATCGAACCGCAGGGACAGTTCAAAGCCCCGGTAGCTGCCGATGACTTTTTTCCTCGGCGTTGGGCAGCTCGGAACAGGCAAGCACCAGCCGCTCACCGGCGGTCTTTTTTCTCGCCGTAGGCAACGCCCTTGATGACCATACCGCAGAACTCCTCCTTGCCCTGCGGATGGGCGGCGGCAAGCTGTGCATCGGCTTTCAGCCCGGCAATGTGGGCGTTCGTTTCCTGAATGTCAGCCGGAAACTTGGTCAGCAATTTGTCTTGCAGCCGGAATTTCTGGCTCTGGTGGTCAGCTTTCAGCACCTTCAGCTTTGCAACCTGCACATCCAAATCCATCTTCTCCTTGATGAGCGGATTTCCGGCACACAGTGCCTTGATCTCTGCATAAGAAAGTGCCTGTTCGTCCACATCCTCACAGGAGCGCACGGGGGATTTACTGGTCATAATTTGCGAGATAAATCGCTGTTTATTCTCCAAAGTCTGATACAAATACGAGTCAAATGTCCCTTCCGTGACGTAATTGAAGACCTTGACTTCCTTGTTCATGTTGCCCTGCCGGATGATGCGCCCATTGCGCTGGGTCATGTCGCTGGGCTTCCAACCAACGTCCAGATGATGCACCGCCACAAGCCGGGACTGCACATTGGTACCCGCCCCCATTTTCGCCGTACTTCCGAGCAAAACTCGCACATCGCCGGAGCGCACTTTGGAGAACAATGCCGCCTTTTTTGCTTCGGTATCTGCGTTGTGGATAAACTCGATTTCGTTTTCCGGCACACCGGCAGCAACCAGCTTTTTGCGAATGTCATCGTAGACGTTGAAATTGCCATCGTTTTTCGGTGTCGAGAGGTCGCAGAACAAAAGCTGGGTCAACTTCTGGTCTTTGCCTTCCTCCCAAATCTTCAACACATTTTGAACGCATACGTTCAATTTGCTGTTGGGATCATCGGGCAGCATGGGGTTCATCAAGCGAACGTCCAAGCCGATTTTTCTGCCGTCGTTTGTGACGCAGAGCATATTGTCCACGGAGGCATCTACTGCACCGGAGTGGATGCGGGCGGCACGTTTGCTCAGTTCTTGCACCATTTCCTTTTGGATTTCCGAGGGTTTCGCCACCACGGTCTCAAACTTTGCTTCGGGCACCGGAAGATGAAGCTGGTCAGATGTTTTAATGTCCGCAACCTCCTTGAACATGGACATCAGTTCCGGGAGGTTGAAGAACTTGGCAAATCTCGTTCTCGCCCGATATCCTGTACCTTCCGGCGCAAGCTCGATTGCAGTGGTGGTCTCTCCAAAAGTGGATGCCCAGCAGTCGAAGTGGGTCAGCTTTTTCTGCTGCAAGGTGCTGTACTGCAAATACCGCATGACCGTGTACAGTTCGGTCATGGAATTGCTCACGGGCGTTCCCGTGGCGAACACCACGCCACGCCCGCCGGTGATCTCGTCCAAGTATCTGCACTTACCGAACATATCGCTGGATTTTTGCGCTTCGCTGGTGGATAATCCTGCGACATTCCGCATTTTTGTGGTCAAAAAGAGGTTCTTGTAGAAATGGCTTTCGTCCACAAAAATGCCTGTCAACACCCAACTGCTCAAAGGTAATTACATCGTCCTTACGCTCATCGGAGCGCAGTTTTTCCAGCTTGGTTTCCAGCGTTTTCCGGGTCTTTTCCATCTGCTTGATGGAGAAATTCTCGCCTGCGTGGACTTTCAGCTCGTTGATGGCGGCAAGCGTTTCATAAATTTGCTCTTGAATAATGCGCTCCTGCCGTTCAAAGGACAGGGGAATACGCTCAAACTGGCTGTGCCCGATGATAATGGCATCATAGTCCCCGGTGGCGATGCGGGCGCAGAATTTCTTGCGGTTGGCAGTTTCAAAATCCTTGCGCCGTGCCACCAACAGCTTGGCATTAGGATAAAGGTTCAGAAACTCCGATGCCCACTGCTCTGTCAGGTGATTGGGCACCACAAAAAGGGCTTTTCTGGCACAAACCAAGCCGTTTTGCTTCCATAGCGGATGCCGCCATTTCGTAGGTCTTGCCCGCACCGACTTCGTGTGCAAGCAGCGTATTACCCCCATATAGCACATGAGCGATGGCGTTGCGCTGGTGTTCCCGGAGGGTGATTTCCGGGTTCATGCCCACGAATTTGATGTGGGAGCCATCGTATTCACGGGGGCGGGTAGAGTTGAACAGCTCGTTGTACTGCTTTACCAGCGCAATGCGCCGCTGGGGGTCCTGCCAGACCCAGTTGGCGAAAGCGTCCTTGATGACCTGCTGTTTCTGCTGTGCCAGCATGGTTTCCCGCTTGTTCAGCACACGCTTGGGCTTGCCCTCGGCATCCTCGATGGTGTCGTAGATGCGGACATCTTTCAGGTTCAGGGTTTCTTCCAGAATCTTATAGGCGTTGGCTCTGCTGGTGCCGTAGGTCTCGGACGAAATAATGTCACTCCGCCCGGTGGCAGTCTTGCCCTCCACACGCCACTCGGCAGTGTAGGGAGAGTAGCGCACGTTCACCGCACGGCGCAGATAGTAGGGATCTGGAAAGTCTCGGTCATAAACTTCTGGATAATGTCCGGGTCCAGCCATGTTGCACCCAGCCGCACATCAATTTCAGAGGCTTCCAACTCTCTGGGCTGTGCTTTTTCCAATGCGGTGACATTGACGGCAAATTCCGGGTTCGTTTCGGCAGCAAACTGTGCCATCC
>ENA-OQES01000314-OQES01000314.1-human-gut-metagenome-genome-assembly--contig:-NODE-314-length-21076-cov-6.692778_pt1 | contig 21076 bp, 19 predicted proteins | sample MGYA00242798_ERZ504641 | MGnify/ENA primary metagenome ERZ504641 (study PRJEB26092, sample SAMD00036327) | human gut metagenome | host: Homo sapiens | study: EMG produced TPA metagenomics assembly of...
GGGCTGTTGTTTGGCATTACAACCATGCAAAAACAATGACATGTCGCCACGCATCAGTGCGGGAGATCTGCTCTTTTATTATCGACTGGGAAAAACCGAAAAAGCGGGGATGTGGTGGTTCTTCAGAAAGCAGGAGAGAAATATGTGGGCAGAGTGATCGCAGCCGGCGGCGATACAGTAGAGATTACAGAGGACGAAAAGGTAAAGATCAATGGAAGTAAGATTGTGGAAAATGATATTTTCTATGATACACCGCAATACGAAAGTGACACGGTCTATCCACTGACGCTGAATAGCGGAGAATATTTTATTCTGGGAGATCAACGGGGAAATGCAAAAGACAGCCGGTATTTTGGAGCTGTGAAGGACAAGGAGATAAAAGGCAGAGTAATTACGGTGCTCCGCCGGTCAGATATCTGAAACCCGGAAATCAGAGTAAAAAGTGAGGTAGAGATTATGAATAAGAAAACAGCAGGACGTATTTCAGCAATGGCAATGGCGAGCATGATGATGATGTCAGTTTGTGTGGTAAATGCGGCGGCCGAGGAAAATGAACCGATCACACAGCTGAATCTGAAGAAAACAGTGACAACGGATGGAAATACATACCAGCCAAACACTTCATTTTCGTTTCATGTGGAGAATGGTGAAGCAGCAGAAAATTGGAGAGATAATGTAGTATATGCCGGTGTGACAGGTGGAATCAAGGCCACCCAGACAATCGGATTCCAACCATCAGGAGAAGATACACTGGCAGCAGTTTACAGCAAGAATGCAACATTGGAAATCAATGCAGAGGTATTTGAACATGCCGGTGTTTATCATTATGTTGTGACTGAAGATGCAGGCTCTTATGAAGGAATAGATTATGATACAGCAGGCAGAGATGTTTATCATTTTTGTATATAACGGAGCAGATGGAGCACTTTATGTTGGAAATGTAATTACAGAAAATAACGGTGAAAAAGGTGATCTTGAATTTATCAATGATTATGGTGCAGAAAATGATAAAACACATGATGTGACAATCAAAAAAACGATCACAGGTAATCAGGGCGTTAAAAATAAATCCTTTGAATTTAAGGTTGCGGTGAATGGTGGACAGGGAGAACTCTACAAAGTTGTAGTGAAGAAAAATGCAAATGCACAGGCACTTACAGAATACATCACAAGCAATGAAGCAGAAACGTCTTATCAGATTTCTGATACAGGTTCGATTACAATTTATGGATTGACAGAATCTGATAAATACACTGTAACAGAGACCGATGCGAATAAAGATGGATATACCACTACGATTGACGGAGAAACAACTGCGACCGGAACAAAGACAGGAACTACAAAAGAAGATGGTACAGTAGTTCAGTATGTGAATGAGAAAGATGCGGCTGTAGTAACAGGCGTCGCAAAGAAATACACACCATACGTACTACTTGTGGGTGCGGCAGGCGCACTTGGATCAGTTTTCTTTCGTAGAAAAGAGCATGATAAACGAAACGACAGAAGGTCAGGAGGCAGGGGAGCAGAGGGAAGAGCGTTTTTAAAGTTATAAAGCGGGAAATAAGATATTGGAAATTCTGGCAGCGCTCTTTATTATTCTTATGCTTCTTTATGGTGCATATTCATTATGGGATACCTGCCAGATCAATCGACGTGCGTTTATCAGCGGAGAATTAATGAAATATAAACCTGCAGGGAAAATGGATGAAAGTCCGTCCCTGCAGGAACTTCAGAAAATCAATCCGGATGTGTGTGCCTGGCTGACGGTAGACGGAACAAAGATTGATTATCCGGTTGTGCAGGGAGAAACAAATCTGGAATATATCAACCAGGATATTTATGGAGAATTTGCTCTTTCAGGAAGTATTTTTCTGGATAGCAGAAATGACAGAAAATTTATTGACAGTTACAGTTTATTATATGGTCACCACATGGATAATGGCGCAATGTTTGGGGATGTGATGAATTATAAAGAAAAGGAGTATTTTGAATCGCATAAAACAGGTACGCTATATTTGAATGAACAGTTAGAAAAAATCCAGTGGTTCGCCTGTGTGGAGACGGATGCGTATGATGAAGTTATTTATAATCCACAAGATTATAAGAAAGAGAATCTGGAAGAACTGATGGAATATATAAAGGCACATGCCGTGCAGTATCGTCTTCCTGAGAAAAAAAGGAAAAGAGGGGTGGAACAGGATCATTGGCTTATCTACTTGTTCTAACGATCAGACGAATGGAAGAGTAATACTTTATGGATTTCTATATGATGTAGACAGGTAGATCAAGAATGATGTAGCGCAGCGCCGTTGCATATTTGTCTGTTGAATGTTAAAATGTGAATGTCATTCGGATTCAGGTCAAAGCTAGAAAAAGAGCGAAAATGGATCTGGATAATTTCGAAAATCAGGGAAATAAAGGCAGGCAGTATACGATGACGATAAAAGAGATTGCGCAGATGGCCGGGGTGTCCAGCGCAGCAGTATCAAGATATTTGAATGGCGGATATGTGAGTGAACAGAAAAAGGAGCAGATCCGTAAAGTGATTGAAAAGACGGGATATCAGCCGTCTACTCAGGCAAGAATCCTAAGAACCGGACGCGCACATCTGGTTGGTGTGGTGGCTCCGAAGATCAATTCAGAATCAATCAGCCGGATCACAGCGGGAATTGAACAGGTTCTTTCGGCAAGAGGGTACCAGATGCTTCTTGCAAGCACGGATAATCAGCCAAAGAATGAGCTGACTTATCTGAGAATCTTTGAAAGTTATCCGGTAGATGGAATTGTACTGATCGGTACAGTGCTTACAGACGAGCATCGGAGATTTTTAAAAGAATCAAAGGTTCCGGTTGTGATTGTGGGACAGGAGACAGAAATGGCAAGCTGTATCTATCATGATGATTTTGGTGCGGGAAGAGCAATGGGACAAGAAGTTGCGGTGAAAGCACTGAAGCGGAATGGTGGAAGACCTGAAGATTGCAAGATTGCATATATTGGTGTTACTCGTGAAGATAAGGCAGCAGGTGCTGCCAGAGAAGACGGGTTCCGCAAAGGACTTCAGGAAGCAGGGATTACTTTCGATGACCATCGGTACAGACGCGAATCAGAATTTACAATGAGCGGCGGATATGAAGCAGCAGTGGATTTGTTGAGTGAAGAAAATGGAATCGATATCATATCATGCGCAACAGATACGATTGCAGCAGGAGCAATCGAGGCATTGATCGCACAGAGTAAAAAGGCGGTTCCGGAATCGGTTCAGAATTCTGGTGCAAGGATGCTACACATTTTGGAACAGTCTGGTATCTGTGTCACAGGATTTGGTGATAATCAGATGTTAAGGGCTGTGACAGGCGGTATTCCAACGGTTCATTTTGGGTATAAAACGAGTGGAATCAAGGGGGCAGAGCTCTTGCTTGAACAGATTGAAGAGAAAAATCCGGTGCCGGTGCATATGAAGCTGGGATTCCAGATCGTGAATAGATTTGAATGAATGTAACTAAGAGTATAGTGCAAGTTAAACAAAACAGAAGAATCAGAATTAGTAAAAATGCCATCTTTACAAATGGCATTTTTTATTTAATATAAAATCATAAAACGTGAAAACGATTACACATAAAATAGAGAAGGAAGGGAGCGTAATCATGGATTACAGGAAAACAGCCCAGGAGATTCTGGGATATGTAGGTGGAAGTAAGAATATTGTATCCGCAGCGCACTGCGCAACGCGTCTTCGTCTTGTTATCGCAGATAATAGTAAGGCTGATAAAGAGGCAATAGAGAATGTGGACGGAGTAAAGGGAGTATTTGAGGCATCTGGACAGCTTCAGATTATTCTTGGAACAGGAACAGTGAATAAAGTGTTTGATGAATTTATCGCGATCGCAGGTATTACAGCAAGCACAAAGGCTGAGGCAAAGGAAGCAGCGACAGAGAAGCAGAACTGGTTTATGAAGGCCATCAAGCTGTTAGGTGATATTTTTGTACCGATCATTCCGGCCATCGTAGCAAGTGGTTTCCTGATGGGAATCATGAATGCGCTGGATTTCATGAATGCAAATGGATTTTTAGCAATTGATACAAGCAGTTCTATTTATGTGTTTGCGAATCTGTTCAGTAATATCGCTTATACATTTCTGCAGATTCTGATTGCATTTTCAGCTGCGAAAGCATTTGGTGCAAACCAGTATCTTGGAGCTGTTATCGGTATGATCATGATTCATCCGTCACTGCAGAATGCATATACAGTTGCAACAGAAGGTGTACAGCAGACACAGAGCGTATTCTTCGGACTGTATCACATCGACATGGTTGGATACCAGGGACATGTAATCCCGGTTATTATTGCAGTATGGATCCTTTCTGTATTAGAAAAGAAGCTGCACAAGGTAGTTCCGGCAGCACTTGATCTGTTTGTAACACCACTTGTCAGCGTATTCGTGACAGGATATCTTACACTTTCTATCGTAGGACCGATCTTCGTATGGGGTGAGAATGCGATCCTTGGAGCAATCCAGTGGATGCTGACACTTCCGCTCGGACTTGGAAGTCTGATCATGGGAGGTTTGTATGCACCGACAGTAGTAACAGGTATTCATCAGATGTATACAGCAATCGATATCGGTCAGCTGGCAAAATACGGAGTAACTTACTGGCTTCCACTTGCAAGTGCAGCAAATGTAGCACAGGGTGCGGCAGCATTAGCAGTTGGAATTAAATCAAAAGATCAGAAAGTTAAATCCCTTGCACTCCCGTCATCACTTAGTGCATTTATGGGAATCACAGAGCCGGCAATCTTTGGTGTAAACTTAAGATTCTTCAAACCATTTATCGCAGGATGTATTGGTGGAGGATGTGGAGCTCTGTATGCATCACTTGTACATCTTGGAGCAAAGGGAACAGGAGTAACAGGTATCTTCGGTATTCTGCTTTGCCTGAATCAGCCGCTTCAGTACATTATTGAGATGGCAATTTCAGTAGGAGTAGCATTTGTGATCTCCTTCATGATTTACAAAGATAAAGAGCCGGTAGTTAAGACAGCCGCAACAGAGACAACAGTTGAGAAAACAGAAGAGACAGAGAATGTAGTAGAAGCAGAAAATGTTTCAGCAGAAGAAATTACAAGCCCGGTAAACGGAAATGTTGTTGCGACAGCAGAAGTAGCAGATGAGACATTTGCATCAGAGATGCTTGGAACAACTGTTGCAGTTGAGCCAACAGATGGAAAGATTGTAGCACCATGTGACGGTGAAGTAATGAATATCTTCGATACAGGGCATGCAGTATGCATCGCAACGGAAGCAGGAGCAGAGCTTCTGATCCACATTGGAATTGATACAGTTTCCATGGATGGAAAAGGATTTGTAAAGAAAGTAGCAGACGGAGCAAAAGTTCGTAAGGGCGATGTGCTGATCGAAGCAGATCTGGATGCTATCAAAGCAGCAGGACATCCGGCAACTACGATGATGATACTGACGAATGCAGATGACTTCAGCAAAGTAGAGAAGACAGCAGCGGGAACAGTTACAACAGCTGATCTCGCAATGAAGATTGAGAAATAAATTGAACAGTGATTAAAAAGATACAGCCGTTTTATTCAAAGAAGAATTCTTGCAGAATAGAACGGCTGTAAATGGAAAAAGGGAGACAAGAGCATGAATGCATTAACAAGGGATCTGATCAAACTGGTAGATATGACGGAAGAGATGATGAAAGAAAAAGAGCAGAAAGAAGGAGCGGATTATCGTGAGAAGCTGCATCTGATGCCTCCTGTTGGCTGGCTCAATGATCCGAACGGATTGTGCCAGTTGAATGGGATCTATCATGCATTTTTTCAGTATTCTCCATTTAATGCCGAAGGCGGCGTAAAGATGTGGGGGGCACTATACAAGCAAAGATATGATCGACTGGGAATACCAGGGAGTAAAGTTATATCCGGATCAGCCATTTGATTGTCATGGTGTATACTCCGGATCAGCATTTATCGAAGATGACAAAATGTATGTTTACTATACAGGTAATGTAAAGTTGGAAGACGGAGATTTTGACTATATCAACACAGGACGCGAGTCAAATACGGTTCTTGTTGTCAGTGAGGATGGAAAGACATTCGGTCCGAAGAAAGAACTAATGAGAAATGTTGATTATCCGTCAGATCTGACCTGCCATGTGCGTGACCCGAAGGTATGGAAAGAAGGAGATACTTACTACATGATTCAGGGTGCGCGTACAAAAGAAGATGTCGGACAGGCATTGATCTTTGAGTCAAAAGATAAAATCAACTGGAATTTCAGAAGCCGCGTGGAATCAGAAGAACCATTCGGATACATGTGGGAATGTCCGGATTATTTTGAGGTAGACGGAACTAAAAATTCTCTCGGCGTCTGTGCAGGGACTTGAGGGTGGTATCTGGGACGACAGAAATGTTTATCAGTCCGGATACTTCCTAGTAGATGGGGATATTCTGGAAGACTATAAACTCTCCGAGTATCAGCTTTGGGACTATGGATTTGATTACTATGCCCCACAAAGCTTTGAGACAGAAGATGGCAGAAGAATCCATATCAGTTGGATGGGAATGCCGGATTGTGAAGAATATACCAATCCGACGATCGCAGAAGGGTGGCAGCACTGCTTCACTTTTCCGAGAGAAGTATTTGTAGAAGATGGCAAAGTTTGTCAGAGACCGGTCAGAGAATTGCAAAAGAAGAAAACTCTTGTGGATAAGTCAGCCGGAATGTTGAAAAAAGATGGATATAAAGTCTATGATGTGAATATCTCGGGCATTCAGAACAATGAATTCAGGACAGTGATTGATGAAGAATTGATTCTTGAGTACAAAAATGGAAGATTCGAGATGCATTTTACAAGCCAGGATAAGAATTCAGTATCTGCCGGAAGAGGAATGCGTTATATTGCATTGGATTCTGTTACAGATGTAGAAATCTTGGTAGATCATTCTTCCGTGGAAGTGTTTGTGAATGATGGAGAAGCTGTATTTTCCACACGATTTTATCCAAAGGCAGACAGTCTTCTGGTAGAGGCAGAAGAGGCGCAGATTATGATGTATGAGATTCAATAGAGCAAAAAAATGAATGAAAAAGAGGGCGTGGATTTATTCGTTGATATCACCACATATCAATGATGAATCCGCGCCCTCTTTTTTGAATCAGCAGGATTGGAAATGTGAAATGTCACAGAAAATGTGAAAGAGATCTAACGCTGTGAAGGGGGGCATAATGTACAAAAAGTATTGTTGAAACGCCAGAGTGTATGTATTATATGTACAGAGTAATTCATGAATGAAAAAAGCACTGTTGATGACAGAGAATTTGTAAACAGTTGTAAACAAGTTACGTAGGAGGAATGAGGATATGAGTGAAAAGAAAAGTACTTTGATGCAAAAAGTACAGCGCTTTGGTGGAGCGATGTTCACGCCGGTATTATTTTTTGCAGTCTTTGGAATTATTGTAGGTTTCGCAACTTTATTTAAGAATAATCTGGTATTTGGATCTTTGGCAGATCCTGAGACTACCTGGTACAAGGTCTGGGATATCATTTATAATGGAGCAAACACGGTATTTAAACAGATGCCATTGATATTTGCAATTGGTCTTCCGGTATCACTTGCAAAGAAACAGCAGGCAAGAGCATGTCTTGAGATATTTGTAATCTATGCTACCTTTCTTTATCTGACAAGTTCTATTTTGCAGTACTGGGGGCCGGTTTTTGGTGTTGATTTTGAATCTGTAGAAAGAACAAGCGGACTTGCAACAATTGCCAGTGTAAGAACATTGGATATGGGAATTGTTGGAGCACTGATCATTGCAGGAATTGCAGTTTATCTTCATAATAAGTTTTTTAGACATGGAAGTGCCGAAATATGTTGAGACATTCAAAGGTTCTCCAATGGTTGTACTAATTGGATTCTTTGTTATGATTCCTGTTTCTGTTCTTGCATGCCTGATCTGGCCACATGTACAGGATGGAATTGCCAGTGTGCAGAGCTTTCTTGCAAGCACAGGAGTCTTCGGAGTAGGGGTGTATACATTCCTTGAAAGATTGATGATTCCGTTTGGACTTCATCATTTCATTTACGCTCCATTTTTATATGATTCAGCAATTGTTGACGGTGGAATCAAGGCATACTGGGTTGCGCATCTTTCAGAATTCGCTTCTATGAAAGGTTCTCTTGCAGCAATGTTCCCGGCAGGAGGATTCGCTCTTACAGGTATGAGTAAGATGTTTGCACCACTCGGAATCAGCGGAGCAATCTATGTGACAGCAAAACCAAATAAGAAAAAGAAAGTACTTGCACTTTTAATTCCGGTATTGATTACAGCAATGTTCACAGGAATTACAGAGCCACTGGAATTTACATTTCTTTTTATCGCTCCTGTTTTGTATCTGTGTCATGCAGTGCTTGCAGGATTGATGTCAGCAATCACATTTGCATGTGGAATCAGTGGAGATTTCAGTTTGGGACTGATCCAGAATGCGTCTCTGAACTGGGTACCTCTTTGGAGCACACATGGTGGAAGCTATGTACTTCAGATTGTGATTGGATTGATTTTCTCAGCCATCTATTTTGTACTGTTCCGTGCATTGATTCTTAAGATGAATCTGAAGACACCGGGAAGAGAAGCAGATGATGAAGAAAGTAAACTGTATACAAAGAAAGAATACAAAGCAAAGAAAGAAAATAGTTCAGACAACAAATATCAGATAGCAGCAGAAGTTTATATGGAAGGTCTTGGCGGAAAAGAAAATATCATCGATGTAACAAACTGTGCTACCCGTCTTCGTGTATCGGTGAAGGATGTTGATAAGGTACTGCCGGATGCATATTTCAAAGAAAATGGCGCGCATGGTGTTGTGAGAAATGGAACAGCGCTTCAGGTTATTGTTGGTCTGAGTGTTCCCAACGTAAGAGAAGAATTTGAAAAATTACTGTAGAAATAATAGAAAAAAGAGGAAATATAATGAAAAAAGTTTAACATTACAATCGCCGGAGGCGGAAGTACTTATACACCAGGAATTGTATTAATGCTTGCAGAGGAGTCTTATCGATTCCCGGTAGAAGAAATTAAATTATATGACAATCTTGCGTCTCGTCAGGAGCCAATCGGAAAAGCAATGGAAATTATGATGAAAGAGCAGCATCCGGAGATTAAGTTTTCTTATACAACAGATCCGGAAGAGGCATTTACGAACATTGATTTTGTATTTGCACATATCAGAGTCGGACTTTATGCGATGCGTGAACTGGATGAAAAGATTCCGCTGAAATATGATGTTGTTGGACAGGAGACTTGCGGACCAGGAGGAATCGCATATGGAATGAGATCCATTGCAGGTGTTCTGGAGATTCTTGATTATATGGAGAAATATTCTCCAGATGCATGGATGCTGAACTATTCCAATCCGGCAGCGATTGTGGCAGAAGCGACAAGAAGACTCCGTCCGAATTCAAGAATTATCAATATCTGTGATATGCCAGTTGCACTGGAAAATATTATGGCAAATATCCTAAATCTGGAATCAAGAAAAGAAATGATAGTAAAATATTATGGATTAAACCATTTTGGATGGTGGACAAGCATTACAGATAAAGCAGGAAAGGATCTGATGCCTGAACTGAAGGCATTTGTGAAAGAAAAAGGATATGCGAAGGAGACGGAAGATTATCAGCACCGTGCCCAGAGCTGGAAAGATACTTATCTGATGGCAAAAGATGTTTACGCATTGGATCCAGAGACAGTACCGAACACGTACCTTAAATATTATCTGCTTCAGGATGAAGTTGTAGAGCATTCAAACAAAGAATATACGAGAGCAAACGAAGTAATGGATTCTCGTGAGAAAGAAGTATTTGATACGGCGAAAGGCATTATCGAAAAAGGTAGTGCGGAAGGATATACTTTTGCAGTCGGAGCACATGCAACATTTATTGTCGATCTGGCATGCGCACTTGCATTTAATACAAAAGAAAGAATGCTTCTGATTGTACCAAACAACGGAGCAATTTCCAATTTTGATCCGGAAGCAATGGTTGAGATTCCATGTCTTGTTGGAAGTAACGGACCGGAGCCACTGGCAGTAGGAAAGATTCCAGAGTTCCAGAAGGGACTTATGGAGCAGCAGGTAGCGGTTGAGAAACTTACGGTAGATGCGTGGATGGAACATTCCTATCTGAAGTTGTGGCAGGCACTTACGTTAAGTAAGACGGTACCAAGTGCAAAGATTGCAAAGAAGATTCTGGATGAGCTGATTGAGGCAAACAAAGAATACTGGCCGGAACTTTCATAATAAAATAAAAGACATAGTAGAAATACGATTGCGTCTAAAGAAAAAACTGGTGTGCAGTAGCGCAGCAGTTTTTTTTTCTTGTGTTAAGCAGGAAGGAGCAGGGAAGAATTGTGGAATAAATAAGAAGATTGTGATAGTATAGAAATAATAAATAATCGAGAAAATGAGGTGATGGCATGAAATTAGAGGCGTTAGTCAGCAGACATTATGATGAATTGAATCCAAATGATCTTATTATCTGGCGGTATATTACTCAAAATAAAGAACAATGTCTGAACATGACGATTGAAGCACTCGCACAGTTATGCAATGTATCTCGGAGTACGGTCATGCGTTTTGCACAGAAGATTGGCTTATCCGGCTATAGTGAATTAAAAGCCTGTCTGCGCTTTGAACTGGAAGAAGACGAAGTGCCTGTGTCACGTAATTTGGTATCCTTGATATGTGACAGCAATATCAAGGCCATACATCATTTCCAGTCACAGAACTACGATGATATCTGTCAGATTTTATATAATGCGAAAAGAATTTTTATGTATGGGACGGGGAGTCTGCAGAAATCAGTCTGCCGGGAATTTCAGAGAATGATGTTGTCGTTGAATATTCTGGTTAATGATATTCCGGCGGAGGGTGAAGTGCGCAAAGTTGTAAAACTGATGAAGCCGGATGATATCTTTTTTGTTGTATCAAAATCAGGAGAAAGTGATTTTATACGTAATATTATGATTCAGGCGAACAGCAAAGGTGTGACAACAATCTCTTTGACTCGATATGGGAATAATACACTGGCCAGAATGAGCACCAAAAATTTTGTTTGTAAATATAGAGGAAGTTACTGTATTGGAGGAGACCAATTTTGAGTCTATGACATTGATGTTTATCATTCTTGAAATTTTATTTGCAAAGCTAGTAGAGTACAGGACGAAATTTTACATAGAGTAGTTGAAAAATTCTTGGTAGAATTAGTGATTTTAAAAGTGATAAATTATGATTGAAAAAAAATGTTGTTGCGACTTATAATAAAACTACAGATTCCCACAGATGAAAGGTCTGTGGGGATTTTTGCGTTATGAATTCAAACAACCGGAGGATTTCCTTTATGATAAATTTTAAGAGATACGGAAAGTGCTGTCTGTCTCTTTTCCTGGCGGTATCTATGATATTGATGCCGTCAGTACAGACATTTGCTGAGGAAGAAACGGCGGCAGCCACAACAGATTCAACTCAGACAGAGGGAGAAGACAGGGAGACACAGCGTCAGAAATGTTATGCGAACGCACCAGATTCAAACAGTGTGGAGAACTGGCCACAGGGACCGGCAACTTATGCGGATTCCGCAATCGTTATGGATATGAATAGTGGGGCGGTTTTATATAGCAAGCAGATTGAAAAGAAGCATTATCCGGCGAGTATTACAAAACTTCTGACAACATTGGTTGCGTTGGACAATGCAGAGCTTACAGATACGGTAGAATTTTCCCAGGACAGTATCTCCTTTCTGGAATATGGCGATGCTCATATCGGCATGACGCCGGGGGAGCAGATCAGTATGGAAGACGCGCTCTATGCCGTTCTTCTGGCATCGGCAAATGAGGTTTCCTATGCAGTGGCTGAGAGTGTTGGCAAGAAGATGGGTGGAGGTTATGATACATTTATTCAGGCGATGAATGATGAGTCAGAAAAACTTGGATGTACAGGTTCACACTGGACGAATGCGAACGGACTTCATGATGAACAACATTATACAACGGCGCATGATATGGCAAGAATTGGTGCAGCAGTTTATCAGAAGGAAGCGTTCCGGACAATTTCCCAATCGTTAAGCCATACGATTCCGGCAACGAATCTGGTGAATGAAGAACGTACTTTTCAGCAGAAGCACAAGATGCTCTGGCCACAGAATGATAATTATTATGAATACTGCAAGGGCGGTAAGACCGGCTACACAGATCAGGCAAGAACAACGCTTGTGACAATGGCAGATAACGGAGATATGCAGCTTGTTGCGGTTGTACTTTATGATTTTGGAAATGATGCTTATATAGATACTCGTGCCATGTTTGATTATGCTTACAGTAATTTTTCAAAAATATCTTTGAAGGATCAGAAGCTTCCGGAAGGTGTGAAGTCTTATGAAGACGAAGATGCTTATATCGTACTTCCGAAGAGTGCACAATTTTCTGATGTGAAAGCAGAAGTGAAGGAAGACAGCAACAAGGATGGATCCGGAACAGTAACATTTACTTATAAAGGGCAGGAAGTAGGCAGTGTGAAAGCTGCGATAGAAAAAACAGAGGAAAGCAGTGCAGCTGTTTTGGGAAAAAAGAAAGATAAGACAACTTCAACTGTCGTAACCGGGATTTCAAAGTTTATGAAAATTGTGATCGGAGTTGTAATTGCAGTTGTGATTTTATTGATCATCATTGTTGTACTTGCGAATTACCGGAAGCAGATAAGACGTCGCAGAAGAAAAAAAGGAAAAAGAAGAAATGCAAAGAGTGGTAATGTGAAAAGAAAGAAGAAACGCCGCAGATAAGAAAACAGAAATTTGCGAAAGAACGCTGAAAACAACGTTTTTTCGCACTTTTTTTATCATAATAAACCTTGACTAGAGCCAAGAATCTCTTTATAATAAGCCGTGTGTAGAAGTTCACAGGTAAAGCGATGACGGAGACAGTAGGATTTATCCGAACGTTACAGCGAGCCGGAGATGGTGGGAGTCCGGTGCAAGTAAGAGATTTTTGAAGATCACTCCAGAGCAGCAGTTCCTGAAACAGATGCAGAAAAGAGGTTTCTGCAGAAAGAGAGAGTAAGGACTGACGCGTGTCCGGCGTTAAAGGATACCATATGCAGGTCAGAAATCAGACCTAAGTATGATGTAACAGGTGGTTTAACGAGAGAAGTTCAGGCTTTCGTCCTATTACAGGACGGAAGCCTTTCTTTTTTTAAGAATCATAAAATAAACTCAGGAAAGGATAAGAACATGTATAAGAAAGTTTTAACTGACATGAACTTTGTCAGCCGTGAAAAAGAAGTTGAAAAGTTCTGGGATGATAATGAAATCTTCCAGAAAAGTATGGATGAAAAAGAAGGATGTCCGGATTATATTTTCTATGACGGACCTCCGACAGCAAATGGTAAACCGCATATCGGACACGTTTTAACTCGTGTTATTAAGGATATGATCCCGAGATACCGTACAATGAAAGGATATATGGTTCCAAGAAAGGCCGGATGGGATACACATGGTCTTCCGGTAGAGCTTGAAGTTGAGAAGCTTCTTGGCCTTGATGGAAAAGATCAGATTGAGAAATATGGTCTTGAACCATTTATCAAGAAATGTAAAGAGAGTGTATGGAAATACAAAGGAATGTGGGAGGATTTCTCCGGTACAGTTGGATTCTGGGCTGACATGGAGCACCCATATGTAACATATGATAACAATTTTATCGAGTCTGAATGGTGGGCTCTGAAGCAGATCTGGGACAAGGGACTCCTTTACAAAGGATTTAAGATCGTTCCTTACTGCCCGCGTTGTGGAACACCGCTTTCCGCACAGGAAGTTGCACAGGGATACAAGGATGTTAAGGAGCGTTCAGCAATCGTTCGTTTTAAAGTAAAAGATGAAGATGCATATATTCTTGCATGGACAACAACACCTTGGACACTTCCATCCAACCTTGCACTTTGTGTAAATCCGAAAGAAGATTACGCAAAGGTTAAGGCAGCAGACGGACATGTATATTATATGGCATGTGCACTGCTTGATACAGTTCTTGGAAGACTTGCAGAAGAAGGCAAAGATGCTTACGAAATTCTTGAGACTTATAAGGGAACTGATCTGGAAGGAAAAGAGTATGAGCCGCTGTATCAGTGTGCAGCAGACGAGGCTGCAAAACAGCGCAAGAAAGCATTCTATGTTGTATGTGATGAATATGTAACTCTTACAGATGGTACAGGAGTTGTTCACATCGCACCTGCATTTGGTGAAGATGATGCGAATGTAGGAAGAAAATATGATCTTCCATTCGTACAGCTTGTAGATGAGAAGGGTGATATGGCAGAATCCACACCGTTCGCCGGTCTGTTTGTAAAGAAAGCTGATCCGGAAGTATTAAAGGATCTGGATGCAAGAGGACTTCTTTATGATGCACCGAAGTTCGAGCATAGCTATCCTCACTGCTGGAGATGTGATACTCCACTGATCTACTACGCTCGTGAGTCCTGGTTCATCAAGATGACAGCAGTTCGCGAAGATCTGATCAGAAATAATAACACAATTAACTGGATTCCGGAAAGCATCGGTAAAGGACGTTTCGGTGACTGGATCGAGAACGTTCAGGACTGGGGTATCAGCCGTAACCGTTACTGGGGAACACCACTGAATATCTGGCAGTGTGAGTGTGGACATATGCACTCTATCGGAAGCATTGAAGAACTGAAATCAATGTCTGATAACTGCCCGGATGATATTGAGCTTCACCGCCCATACATCGATGCTGTAACAATCAAGTGTCCGGAGTGTGGTAAAGAGATGCACAGAGTACCGGAAGTTATCGACTGCTGGTTCGACAGTGGATCCATGCCATTTGCACAGCATCATTATCCATTTGAAAATCAGGATCTGTTTGAGAGACAGTTCCCGGCAGACTTTATTTCTGAGGCTGTAGACCAGACAAGAGGATGGTTCTACTCACTGCTTGCTATTTCAACACTGCTGTTCAACAAGGCTCCATATAAGAATGTTATCGTTCTTGGACATGTTCAGGATGAAAATGGACAGAAGATGAGTAAGTCTAAAGGAAATGCGGTCGATCCGTTTGATGCACTTGAGAAATACGGAGCAGATGCAATCCGCTGGTATTTCTACATCAACAGTGCTCCGTGGCTTCCGAACCGTTTCCACGGAAAAGCCGTTCAGGAAGGACAGCGTAAGTTCATGGGAACACTTTGGAATACTTATGCATTCTTCGTGCTTTATGCGAACATTGATAATTTTGATGCAACAAAATATACTCTGGAATATGATAAACTTCCGGTTATGGATAAGTGGATCCTCTCCAAGATGAACACAATGGTAAAAGATGTAGATTATAATCTTGGCAATTACAGAATCCCAGAGGCAGCACGTGTGCTTCAGGATTTCGTAGATGATCTGAGTAACTGGTATGTAAGAAGAAGCCGTGAGCGTTTCTGGGCAAAGGGAATGGAGCAGGATAAGATCAATGCTTACATGACTCTGTACACAGCTCTTGTTACAGTATCTAAGGCAGCAGCTCCGATGATCCCGTTCATGACAGAAGAGATTTATCAGAACCTGGTTCGCAGCATTGATAAGGATGCTCCGGAAAGTATTCACCTTTGTGACTTCCCAGAAGTTCATGAAGATCAGATTGACAAAGAACTTGAAAATAACATGGAACATGTTCTTGACCTTGTTGTTATGGGACGTGCATGCCGTAATGCATCCAACATCAAGAACCGTCAGCCGATCGGAAAGATGTTTGTGAAAGCAGACTTTGATCTTCCGGAATTCTATCAGGAGATCGTTGCAGACGAGCTGAATGTTAAAAATGTTAAATTTACAGATGATGTAAGAGACTTTACTTCTTATAGTTTTAAACCACAATTAAAGACAGTCGGACCGAAATATGGTAAGATGTTAGGTGGTATCAAAGCGGCGCTTAACGACATCGATGGAAATGCAGCAATGGATGAGCTCAACGCTACAGGTGCACTCAAACTGGATGTAAACGGACAGGAAATTGAACTTTTCAAGGAAGATCTTCTGATCGATACAGCACAGATTGAAGGATATGAATCTGTAAATGACAACGGAATTACAGTTGTTCTCGATACAAACCTGTCACCAGAGCTGCTGGAAGAGGGATTTGTACGTGAGATCATCAGCAAGATCCAGACAATGAGAAAAGAAGCTGATTTCGAAGTTATGGACAGAATCAAAGTTACATACGAGGGTAGTGAAAAGGCAGAAGCTGTCTTCGAAAAGAACAATACACTGATCGCAGGTGAGGTACTTGCGGATGAAGTTGTAAAAGCACAGCCGGCTGGTTACGTGAAAGAATGGAAGATCAACGGCGAAGCAGTTACAATGGGTGTTGAGAAAAAAGGAGAGTAATAAACATGTTCAGTAAAAGATTCGAGAAAAAGGCTTTTAAAGCGGCAGTAAAGGATAACGTTAAGACACTTTATAGAAAAACAATCGATGAAGCTACACCGCAGCAGCTATTCCAGGCAGTATCCTATGCAGTCAAAGATGTTATTATCGATGATTGGATTGAGACACAGAAAAGATATGATGAGACAGACGCCAAGACAGTATACTACATGTCAATGGAGTTCCTTATGGGACGTGCACTTGGTAACAACCTCATCAATATGACAGCATATAAAGATGTAAAAGAAGCACTGGAAGAGATGAATATTGATCTGAACGTGATTGAAGACCAGGAGCCGGATGCGGCTCTTGGAAATGGTGGTCTTGGACGTCTTGCAGCATGTTTCCTTGATTCTCTCGCTACACTGAATTACCCGGCATATGGATGTGGAATCCGTTATCGTTACGGAATGTTCAAACAGAAAATCAAAGATGGATATCAGGTAGAGGTTCCGGACAACTGGCTGAAAGAAGGAAATCCGTTTGAGATTCGCCGTGAAGAGTACGCAAAAGAAGTACGTTTTGGCGGAAATATCCGTTTCGAGAAAGATCCTGTTACAGGAAAAGATAAATTTATCCAGGAAAACTATGAGTCTGTCATGGCAGTTCCGTATGATATGCCAATCGTCGGATATGGCAATCACGTAGTAAATACACTGCGTGTATGGGATGCAAAACCGATCACAGATTTCAAACTTGATGAGTTTGACAGAGGAAATTATCACAAAGCAGTAGAGCAGGAAAACCTTGCAAAACTGATCGTTGATGTTCTCTATCCGAACGATAACCATTACTCAGGAAAAGAGCTTCGTCTGAAACAGCAGTATTTCTTTATTTCTGCAAGTCTTCAGGCTCTGATCGAGAAGTATAAGAAAAAACATGGTGATATCAGAAAACTGCATGAGAAGGTTGTTATCCAGATGAACGATACTCACCCGACAGTTGCAGTTCCAGAATTAATGCGTCTCCTCATCGACGTAGAAGGATTAAGCTGGGAGGATGCATGGGAAGTTACAAGTAAGACTTGTGCTTATACAAACCATACAATCATGGCAGAGGCACTTGAGAAATGGCCAATCGACCTGTTCTCTAAACTGCTTCCACGTATTTACCAGATTGTACAGGAGATCGATCGTCGTTTCCTGATTAAGGTTCGCGAAATGTATCCGGGAAATGAAGAGAAAGTCCGCAAAATGGCAATCCTTATGAACGGACAGGTTCGTATGGCTAACATGGCAATCGTTGCAGGATTCTCTGTAAATGGTGTTGCACAGCTTCATACAGAGATCCTTGAGAAACAGGAACTGAAAGATTTCTATCAGATGATGCCTGAGAAATTCAACAATAAGACAAACGGAATCACACAGAGACGTTTCCTCGCACATGGAAACCCACTTCTTGCGGATTGGATCACAGATAAGATCGGTGATGGATGGATCACAGATCTGTCTCAGATTGCAAAGCTGAAACCACTTGTTGAAGACGAAGACGCAAGACGTGAATTTATGGAAATTAAATACCAGAATAAAGTTCGCCTTGCGAAATATATCAAAGAGCATAACGGAATCGATGTAGATCCTCGCTCTATCTTTGACATTCAGGTAAAACGTCTGCATGAGTACAAACGTCAGCTGTTAAATATCCTGCATATCATGTATCTGTACAATCAGATCAAAGAGCATCCGGAGATGTCCTTCTACCCAAGAACATTTATCTTCGGAGCAAAGGCAGCAGCAGGATACCTTCGTGCGAAAGAGACAATCAAACTGATCAACTCCGTAGCAGATGTTGTAAATAACGACAGAAGCATCAACGGAAAGCTGAAAGTTGTATTTATCGAAGACTACAGAGTATCCAATGCGGAGATTCTTTTCGCAGCAGCAGATGTCAGCGAACAGATCTCAACAGCTTCCAAAGAGGCATCCGGTACAGGTAACATGAAGTTCATGTTGAACGGCGCACCGACACTCGGAACAATGGACGGAGCAAATGTAGAGATCGTCCATGAAGTTGGAGAAGAGAATGCATTTATCTTCGGTCTGAGTTCACAGGAAGTAATCAATTACGAGAACAATGGCGGATACAACCCGACAGATGTTTACTTTAATGATTGGGAGATCAAACGTGTCGTAGATCAGCTGATGGATGGAACATATTCTAACGGTGATCACAACATGTATATCAACCTGTATAACTCACTGCTGAATACACAGTGTACAGACAAAGCAGATACTTACTTCATTCTGAAAGACTTCCGTTCTTATGCAGATGCACAGAAGAGAGTAGAAGAAGCTTACAGAGATCAGCAGAGATGGTCTAAGATGGCAATGATGAACACAGCATGCAGCGGTAAGTTCACATCTGACAGAACAATCGAGGAGTATGTGCGTGATATCTGGCATCTGGAGAAGGTTGAAGTTCCATCAGGACAGGACCTTTTCGAATAAGCAATTACACGGAGAATGAACCAGATAAGTTCTAAAATAGGACAGCCTTCCATACAATAGAGTATGGAGGGCTGTTTTTATGCGTGATACAATTAGAAATAAAATAAAGTTAATTTTTTGCATTTCTTATCATACTGATTTTTACTTCCTTACATCATTTCTGTTTTTATAAACGGAAAGAATGCGGTGCAGGGAGCTGACAGCGATAATGCATCTGTGTATCTCGCAGAAATGCTCGCAGGAGAAACAGATGGTGGATATGAAATAGAAGCATTGAAGGCACAGGCGGTTGTTCTACGTACAGAGTTGTACAGAACAGAGAAAGAAAAGCAGACTCTTTTGGATAAATGTCTGACGCAGACTCAGATGAAGAAAAAGTGGGGGGACAAAATACGAAGAGAATTTGAAAAAATGTCAACAGGCAGCACAGGAAACAAAAGGAAATTGTACTGTGGTATCATGAGACCTTTGCATGGGCACCGTTTCATCAATCCAGTAATGGAAAGACCAGAGACGTGCAGGAGGTACTTGGGAATGCAGATTATCCGTACATCACAGCAAAAGAATGTCCGCTTGACAAGGCGGCAGAAGATGAAATTCAGGTACATTTGATAGAATATAAAGAGATACAAAAGAGATGTAGAGAATTCCTTGTGGCAGAGGAACAGAAAAAAGCAGAAAATGGGTATGGATACGAAGATTTTGAAATTCAGGAATGGGATTCTTCCGGTTATGTCAGAAAAATGAGGATTGGAGAGACGATATGTACAGGAGATCAGTTCCGTGATGCATTGAAACTTCCTTCGAGTTCATTTTCTTTTTATGAAAGTCCACACGGGTTGAAGATTGCAACTGTTGGAAAAGGGCACGGATTCGGAATGAGTCAGTGGACTGCACAGGAAATGGCAAAGGATGGGAAAAATTATGAAGAGATCCTGCAATATTTTTATGAAGGAACAGAACTACACCACATAGATGAATAAGAACAATCATTTCAGGCAATGCTATAGCCAGAGGTGATGATTATGAATAAAAATGAAAGACCGGCCTTTTTGAAAGGAAAGGGAGCTGCGGTTGGCGCAGTACTTTGTTTTGTTGCGGTAATTACAATGGTTGGAAGCTACACATACAATCATTACGAAAAAAGACATGGAGCAGCAGATCAAAGATGCGCAAACAACAGCAGAACAGCTTACAGAAGATGATAGTACATTGGCGAATACAGATGATATTCTTCCTACAGACACAGATTCAGAAGAGGATAATGCAGAAAACCAGGAATCCCAAAAGGATGTTCAGCAAGAGAATGAAAACAGTATGGAGAATGGAAATACATCCACAGAGGAAATTCAAAGCACGGCATCTTCAAATACACAGAATGTGTGGTTTACTCAGGAAAGCACACTTGCCTGGCCGGCAAGCGGAGCAACACTTTTGAGTTTTAGTATGGATCATACAGTATATTTTCCAACATTGGAGCAGTATAAATATAATCCTGCACTGATTATTGGTGGAACGCAGGGAGAAGTAATCCACGCAGCGGCAGCAGGAGTTGTAGAGAGTATTGAACAGACTGCCCAGACAGGAACTACCGTGACACTTGATATGGGAAATGGGTATACTGCGGTTTATGGCCAACTGGATGAAGTGGCGGCAGCAGTTGGAGATTATATTGCAGCCGGAGAGGAAGTGGGAACACTGAATTCACCGACGAAATATTATAGTGTCGAAGGACCAAATTTATATTTTGAAATTATGAAAGACGGAGAGCCGGTTGACCCAATGAATTTTATGGAGTAAAGTTGTATTTGTCTGGATAAAATGATGGAATCAGAAGTTTGATTACGGGTGCAGGACCAATACTATACTATATTGTATTGGATACAGGAAAAAGTTTAAGAAAAGTTTTCCTGATAATATAGTATTGGTCTTGGATAAGGGATTCATGATATAGTAAATAACATGCATCGAAAGAGTAATGCGGGAGATAGCAGAGGTGAGCTTTTTGAATTATACATATATGCTAAAATGTAGTGACGGAACGTTATACACGGGCTGGACAAATGATCTGGGAAAAACGCGTGGAGGCGCACAATTCCGGGAAAGGCGCGAAATATACGAAGGCACGCAGGCCTGTTGAATT
>ENA-OQES01000315-OQES01000315.1-human-gut-metagenome-genome-assembly--contig:-NODE-315-length-21067-cov-3.430038_pt1 | contig 21067 bp, 28 predicted proteins | sample MGYA00242798_ERZ504641 | MGnify/ENA primary metagenome ERZ504641 (study PRJEB26092, sample SAMD00036327) | human gut metagenome | host: Homo sapiens | study: EMG produced TPA metagenomics assembly of...
CCCCCTGCGCCGCATACCTTTATAAACCATAAAACGGGGGGGTACCTATGCAAGATTCACCCATCGTACTTACCACCCTCGCCGGGCTGTCCACCGGCCTGGGCGGGCTGCTGGCTGTGCTCTGCCCGCCGACAGAGCGCCTGCTGGCGGCCAGCGCGGGCTTTGCGGGCGGGGTCATGCTCACGGCGTCGTTGGCCGACCTGATGCCGGAGGCGCTGGCGTTTTACGGGGGCTACCTGCCGCCGCTGGCCTGCGGCGGAGCGGTTGTGTCGCTGCTGGCGCTCGGGATGCTGACCGCGGGTCTGCTGGGGCGGCTCCTGCCCGAGGAAGCTGCACTGGCCGCCCGCTTTGGCAAAAGCGGAGACCCGGCCCGCGCCGCGGCCATGCGCACGGCTCTTGTCACGGGGCTGGCGCTGCTGCTGCATAATTTCCCGGAGGGCGTGCTGACCTTCTTCGCGGGCACGGCGGATCCGTCGCTCGGTCTGCGCACCGCCGCGGCCATCGCCCTGCACAATATCCCGGAAGGACTTGCTGTGGCCGTGCCGTTTGCTTACGCAACGCGCCGCCGCACCGCGGGTGTGCTGGCCGCGCTCGTCTCCGGCCTGGCCGAGCCGCTCGGGGCGGTGCTGGCGTGGCTGTTCCTGCGTCGGCTCTTCACGCCAGGCTTTCTGAACGGCACCGTTGTGCTGGCGGCGGGCGTCATGGTCTGGGTGGCACTGGCCCAGCTGCTGCCCGGTGCCCTGCATCCCGCCCACCGCACCGCGGGCATTTTGGGCGCTGCCGTCGGCTGCCTTCTCATGCTGTTAGGCATTGCGGCGCTGCCGTAAATGTGCTATACTATATCTGTATATTTGTGCCAAGAAAGGAGCAAGCCACATGTTGCAAAAAAATCGCGGCGCTGCTCCTTGTGCCTGTGCTGCTGGCGGGGTGCAGTGCGGCAGGGGATGTCGAGACCCTGCTGCGCGCGCCACAGCTCTCCGGCGAGAGCGCGGCCCTGCAAAAGGCGCTGAACAACTACCTGGGCGGCAGCGCAACCTTAAAGTATCCCGCCAGCGGCGATTTCCTTTCGCCGTTTGCGTTCGGTGACTGGGACGGCGACGGCACAGACGAGGCCGCTGTCCTCTACACCACCGACACGACCAGCTCCAATGTCTGGCTGGCCGTGCTCGAGCCGACGGGGGAGAGCAGCTGGCGCGTCAGCCGCGTGGTGGAGGGCCTGACCAGCGAGGTGCAGAGCTTTTCCGCCGCGCACCTCAGAGACACGTCGAGCCAGCAGCTGCTGGCAGGGTATGTCTCGCCCCAGGGCGACCAATATCTGGTTGTCTATCAATATGACGGTGATACGTTATCTACGGTCATCAGCAAGAGCTATACCGACATGATCGTCGCGGACTTCACCGGCAAGGGCGACACGCAGGACCTAGTTCTGGCTCTGCCGCCGGACACTGAGCTGGGCGGCGTGACGCTGCAGCTGCTGACCGCCAACGACGGCGAGTTCCGCTCGACCCAGACGCTGAACCTGGGTGAGGGCGTCTACAGCAGCTGCGCGGCCCTGCACGCGGGCACCGGCAGCGACGACGGCATGTACCTGGTCATGGATGCCTGGACCGGCACAAGCAGTCTGGTATCGGACATCATTCTGTATGACGAAGCAACGGGCTTTTTGCAGCCCTACCGCCCCAGCGGCATGAGCGACATTCAGCGCAGCACGCTGCGCTACCACCGCGAGCTGCTGAGCCGCGACCTTGACGACAACGGCACGGTGGACATCCCTGTGGAGATCGACGACGGCGGCACGCTGCAAACGCCGATGGACAAGCGGCTGAGCTTTCTGCTCTGGAAGGATTACACCTCGATGGCGGGTGGCAACAGCAAGTTTGGCGTCTACGACAGTGAGTATAACATTTTTATGGAGCTGCCCGAGTCGATGCACGGCAACATCCTGATCCGCTCCAACCAGAGTGGCACGGGTTGGCTGATCTGCAACGCCGAGGGCACGACGGTCTACTGCGAGATGCGCGTCGTTGACCCCGCGGACAACGCGGCCACCGGCGTCGGCAACTATCTGCGCATTGCAAATATTGGCAGCCAGCAGCTGCAAGCCCGCGTTGTAACGTCGTATTATGGATTGAGCCTGGATTTCATCAGCCAGAACACGGTGCTGCTGGGATCAAATTGATACAGAAAGGGAAATCGGGTTTATGAAACGAGTTTTGGTAGTCGAAGACGAAGCCAGCATCCGCGAAATGGTAGCCCTGAACCTGAAAATGGCCGGCTGGGAGGTCGTCGAGGCCCCCAAGTGCCGAGCGCGCACTGGAACTGATGCACAGCGGGGAGCACTGCGACGCGGCACTTTTGGATATTATGCTGCCGGGCATGGACGGCTTGAGTCTCTGCGAGACGATCCGCCGCGGTGACAGCGACATCGGCATTATCATCGTGTCGGCCAAAGGGCAGGAGAGCGACAAGATCCGCGGTCTGTCCATCGGCGCAGACGATTACATTACGAAGCCGTTTTCGGTGTCGGAGCTGATCGCGCGTCTGGAGGCGCTGACCCGCCGCATCCACCGCGGCAGCGGTACCGCCGCCAGGCCCGCCGAGGAGCCGGAGCAGCTGGTCAGCGGCCCGTTTGTGCTGGACGAAAAGAGCCGCATTCTGTACAAGTCCGGCAAGCCCATCGACCTGACGCAGGTCGAGTTCCAAATTATGGAGCTGTTCTTCCGCAATCCGGGTACCGCGCTGGTGCGTGCAAAAAATCCTGGAAGGTGTCTGGGGGCCAAAAATTATTTCGGCGATGTGAAGATCGTTGACGTGAACATTCGCCGCCTGCGCATGAAGATCGAGGACGAGCCCAGCAGCCCGCAGCATATCCTCACGGTTTGGGGGTATGGGTATAGGTGGAATGCGTAAACCGGGAACAGCAGTCCGTAGGGGCCGGGCATACCCGGCTCTCCACCTTGCCATTACCGCCCATTTATCTTTTGCATCGTAGGGAGGGTCTTGACCCCTCCGCAGGGCGCCGAGGACGCCGCCCCCTACATCCTTCGCCGCAAACCTTCCACCAACCGTAGGGGAGAAATTCATCCCTCCCGCGCCGCTTCCGTCATCTCTCACCCCGCCCTCTCACCACTTACCAAAATCCCACAGGAAAGGAGCTCACCGCCATGCAATCCACCAGCATTATCCGCCGCTGGATACGCGGCAGCCTGCTGATCACGGTGCTGGTGCTCGTGCTGGCGGAGGGACTGTTCCTGTACTACAGCTACAACGACCTCTACGGCGGTGTCGAGCGCGCGGTGGAAAATCGTTTTTCCACCGTCGTGGGCCGCCTGCAGGCCACGGGCACGGCGGGGGACACCGCAACCACCGCCGAAAGCCGCGCCAATGTCCTGCGGCGCGTCGTCGAGCAGTTCGACGAGAAGGACAAGTTTGAATTTATGCTGCTAGACGCACAGGGCGTCATCCTGGCGACCAGCAGCGGCACCATGAACCGCGACCTGACAAACGGCACCGACTATGGCCGTGCGCTGACGTCCGCCAACGGCATCGGGTCGGCTATCTTCACGACACCCCAGGGCGAGAGGGTCATGGCCATTACGATGCTTGTGCCCTACGCGGCGGGCAGTATCGCCGCCATGCGGATGGTCACAAGCCTGACTCTCGTTGACGGCCTGTGGTGGCGCACCGTCGCCATCTGCGTTGGTCTCGGCGTGCTGGTGCTGGCCTTTACGGTGTGGAGCGGCTTGTTTTTTGTACGCTCCATCGTCCGTCCGCTCGGTGAAGTCGAGGCTACCGCCACCAAAATTGCGAAGGGTGACATGAAAGTCCGCCTGCCGGACACCCGCTACGACGACGAGATCGGGCGGCTGTGCAAGACGATCAACCAGATGGCCGAGGATCTTGCCGAGACCGAGCGGTTGAAAAATGAGTTCATCTCATCGGTCAGCCACGAGCTGCGCACGCCGCTGACCTCCATCCGGGGATGGGTCGAGACGATCAGCAATATCGACGACCCAACGAACGAAAACTACCGCCGCGGCCTCTCAATCATCGGCACCGAGACGGACCGCCTCTATACGATGGTCGAGGAGCTGCTCGACTTCTCCCGCCTGCAGAACGGCATCAAGATGAACTGTGAGGTGCTCGACTTCGTCGCCGAGGCCACCGACGCCGCGCTGTTCGTGGAGGCCCGCATCCGTCAGGAGGGGATGCAGCTCGTCTACTCCGAGCCGCCCGAGCCGTACCCGGTCTGGGCCGACCCCGCGCGGCTGCGGCAGGTGTTTGTAAATCTGTTCGATAATGCGATCAAATATTCCGAACCGGGCGGCACGATCTTCCTGACGCTGAGCCGCACGCCGGTCACGGTCAGCGCATCCATCCGCGACCAGGGCCGCGGCATCGCGCCCGACGACCTGGAAAAGGTCAAGCAGAAGTTTTTCAAGGCGAAAAACTCGGTGCGCGGCTCGGGCATCGGGCTGGCCGTCGTCGATGAGATCGTCGGCACGCTGGGCGGCAAATTTGACATCGCCTCCACCCTTGGTCAGGGCACAACCGTCACCGTCACCCTCCCCGTCTACCACCCCGGGCAGGAGCACCTGCATGACAAGATTTAAACCCCCGTGGGGGAAGCTGTCACCGAAGGTGACTGATGAGGGCAGAGCTTGCGTCAGAACTGCTTTGCGGTTTACTGCGCGGGCTTCCCCTCATCCGGCGCTGCGGCGCCACCTACCCCCATGAGGAAAGGCAGAAAATTTGACAAGGAGAACCATATATGTCCAAAGAATTTCGCACCTCCATCGGCGGCCAGGCCCTGATGGAGGGCATTATGATGCGCGGGCCGGAGAAAATCTGCTGCGCCGTGCGTAAGCCGGACGGCACCATCGACCTGACCTATGACACTGTCACCGTCCACTGGTACAACAGGGTCCCGCTGGTGCGCGGCATCTGCAACATGGCCGAAAACCTGTACAAGGGCTACCAGTATTTAATGCACGCCGCCGATATAGCGATGGAGGGCGAAGCCGAGCCCGCCGAGTCCAAGCTGGACAAATGGTTCGAGGAACACGCCACCCCCGCTGTGCAGAACGTGCTCATGACCTGCGCCGCCTTCGTCGGTGTTGTGCTGGCGCTGTTCCTGTTTACGTTTTTGCCCACGTTTTTGACCGGCCTCGTCATGAAGATTGTCCCGCTTGGGGCGCTGGCCGCGCGTTATCCTCGAAGGTGCGCTGAAAATGGCCATCTTCCTCGGGTATATGTTTCTCTGCACGCGGTTCAAGGACCTGCACCGCGTCTTTGAGTACCACGGTGCCGAGCACAAAACCATCGCCTGTTATGAGGCAGGTCTGCCGCTGACCGTTGAGAACATCCGCAGGCAGAGCCGCTTCCATCCCCGCTGCGGCACCAGCTTTATGATCCTTGTCATCATTATCAGCATCTTTTTGTATGCGGTGCTGCCGTGGACCAGCACGGGAATGCGTATTGTGTACAAGCTCTGCATGTTCCCACCTTTTGGTCGGTATTTCGTATGAAATTCTGAAATGGGCGGGCCGTTCCGACAGTGTGCTGTCCAAGATCGTCTCACAGCCCGGCCTGTGGATGCAGCGCCTGACGACCTTTGAGCCAGACGACTCGATGATCGAGGTCGCCATTGCCGCTGTGACCCCGGTCCTGCCCGAAAAACAGGAGGAAGCCCGCTGGTGAATACTGCTTATCAAAGTCTTTGCGCCCGGCTCATGATGGCCGGTGTGCCCGATGCCCGCTTTGACGCGGTGCAGCTGTACAAATTCGTCACGGGCCGTGACCCGCGCCTGGACAACGGCCCCACCCCCGACGAGGCTTCGAGCCTGCGGGTCCTGGGTGAGCGCCGCGCCGCCCGTGAGCCGCTGCAATACCTGCTGGGCGAGTGGGATTTTATGGACTTTACGCTCAAGGTCGGCCGCGGCGTGCTCTGCCCCCGCGCCGACAGCGAGGTCGTCTGCGAGGCGGCCATCGAGCTGTTGAAGGACGCAGAAGCGCCCGTCGTCTACGACCTCTGTGCGGGCACGGGCTGCTTGGGCCTGGGCATTGCCAGGCATCTGCCCGGCGCGGCTGTGACCTGTGTGGAGAAAAGCGCCGACGCCTGGCCCTACCTGACCGCCAATGTGGCGGGGACCGGCGTGCAGGCCGTGCAGGACGACATCCTTACCTATTATAATAGACTGCCCTCCGGCGGGGCCGATCTCATTATCTCGAACCCGCCCTACCTGACGGCGGAGGAGATGGCACACCTGATGCCGGAGACGGCCAGGGAGCCTGCCATGGCGCTGGACGGCGGCGCGGACGGCCTCGATTTTTACCGCCTGCTGACCGCGCACTACCGGGACGCGCTGCGCCCGGGCGGCTGGCTGGTGCTGGAAATCGGCTGTGCCCAGGCCGCCGACGTGCTGGCACTGGGGGCGGCTAACGGCTGGGTCAACGGCAGCTGCCGTAAAGACTACGGCAGCAATGACCGGGCTGTTTTGCTGCAAAAAACCTGAAAAAAGCTGCTGAAAATCCGATTTATGGGACACAAAACACACAACAAAATGTTGTAATTTACTTGTAAATCGTATATAATAGGTACAAACGCAAATCATAAGCATACTTGCAGATAAAAGGAGAACCGCAACATGGCAGCAAAAAAATGATACCGCACCCAAAACGGCAGCCCCCGCCGCCGATAAGAAGGCCGCGCTGGAAACCGCGCTGGCGCAGATTGAAAAGCAGTTCGGCAAGGGCGCCGTCATGAAGCTGGGCGCGAACGTCACGATGCAGGTCGACGCGATCCCCACCGGCAGCCTGGGCCTGGATCTGGCGCTCGGCATCGGCGGTGTGCCCCGTGGGCGTATCGTCGAGGTCTACGGCCCCGAATCCTCCGGTAAAACGACGCTGGCACTGCAAATTCTGGCAGAGGCCCAGAAGATGGGCGGCGAGGTCGCCTTCATCGACGTCGAGCACGCCCTCGACCCGACCTATGCCGCCGCGCTGGGCGTTGACATTGACAGTCTGCTGGTCAGCCAGCCCGACACCGGTGAGCAGGCCATGGAGATTTGTGAGGCTCTCGTCCGTTCCGGTGCCATCGACGCGGTTGTCGTCGACTCCGTTGCGGCCATGGTGCCCCGCGCTGAAATCGAGGGTGAGATGGGCGACAGCCACGTTGGCCTGCAGGCCCGTCTGATGAGCCAGGCCCTGCGCAAGCTGACCGGCGTCATCGGCAAGACGAACACCGTCTGCATCTTCATCAACCAGCTGCGCGAGAAGGTCGGCGTCGTCTACGGCAACCCCGAGGTCACCACCGGCGGACGCGCGCTGAAGTACTATTCCAGCGTGCGGATCGACGTGCGCCGCATCGAGGGCCTGAAGGACTCCACCGGCGCGTTCATCGGCAACCGCACCCGCGCCAAGATCGTGAAAAACAAGGTCGCGCCCCCGTTCCGTGAGGCCGAGTTTGATATTATGTTCGGCGAGGGCATCTCGAAGATCGGTGAAATTCTTGACCTTGGCGTCAAGCTGGGTGTCGTCCAGAAGAGCGGCGCATGGTTCAACTACGGCGAGATGCGCCTGGGCCAGGGCCGCGACAACGCCAAGCAGTTCCTGAAAGACCACCCCGAGGTCTCCGACGAGATCGAGAAGATCGTCCGCGCGAACTCTGACCGCCTGCTGGCCGCCGGTAAGAAGGGTACCGTCAAGCCGCTGGACCCGAGTGAGGTCATCAAGCCCGCGGCAGCCGCTGAAGCCCCTGCCGCTCCCGCCGCCAAGACGACGGGCAGCGAGGTCGACCTCGATATTATGGTCGATGAATAAGCCATGCCGCGCTTAACGCAAATCAAAGAGACAAAAAAAGGCCGTCTGGCGCTGTTTTTGGACGGCGAGTTTGCCTTCTCGCTGGATGAGGACACCTTCGCCGCTGCCGCCCTGCACCAGGATGACGAGCTGGAGGACTGGCAGATCGAGGAGCTGCGCAAGAAAAGCGAGACCCGCCGCGCGCTGGACAAGGCCATGGATTATTTATCCCTGCGCGACCACGCGGCAGGGGAGCTGTACCAGAAGCTCTGCCGGAAGTTCGACGCCCACAGCGCTGCCTACGCCGTGGCGCGGGCGGGGGTAGCTGGGGCTTTTAAACGATGTCTCGTTTGCCCGCCGCCGCGCCGCGGAGCTGCTGCGCAAGCGCAAGTCCCGCCGCGAGATTTTGAACGATCTTTCAGCCAAGGGCATTGACCGCGACACCGCCGCCGACGTGGTGGAGGAGCTGTTTGCCGAGACAGACGACGGCGAAAGCCCCGAGCTGGAGACGGCCCGTGCGCTTGTGCAGCGGCAGTACGCCGCCAAGCTCGCCGCCGGTAAGCGCGACCAGGTCGCCGCCGCCCTCGCCCGCCGCGGATTTTCCCATGCGGTGATACGGGAAGTGCTGTCCGACGACGAATAAAATCCAGCTGCCCTGTAGGGGCCGGGCATGCCCGGCCCTCAGCCTGCCGATTGCACCCCCTTAACGGTTCGCATTGTAGGGAGGGGTCTTGACCCCTCCGCGGCGGCCAGAGGGCTGGCCGCCCTACAATTTTCGGCAAACATCTGCCGCCCTGCGGGGTGTCGGGAAACCGCCCCTATAATCCTGCGCAAACCATACAATATTATATTAAAGGGACTACCCAATGAAAATTGCCATTATCTCCCTCGGCTGCCCGAAGAACCAGGTCGACGCCGACGTATTCTGCCACGCCCTCATCAAGGACGGCCACACCACCGTGGCTGACCCCGCCGAGGCTGACATTATCATCATCAACACCTGCGGCTTCATCGAGTCCGCCAAAACCGAAGCTATCGAGAATATCCTGATGGCCTGCCAGTACAAGCAGGAAAATCCTGACCTCAAGGTCATTGTGACCGGCTGCCTGGCTGAGCGCTACAAGCAGCAGATCATTCAGGAGATCCCCGAGGTCGATGCCGTTGTCGGCATTGGCTCCAACGCCGCGCTGCCCGCCATCGTCCGCCGCGTCTGTGCCGACGGTGCGGGCCAGATCGAGAGCTACGGCCCCAAGAGCGATATGCAGCTCGGCGGTGCGCGCGTTATCTCGACCCCTGCGGCACTATGCGTACTTAAAAAATTGCCGAGGGCTGCAACAATGGCTGCTATTACTGCGCCATTCCGCTGATCCGCGGTGCGCTGCGCAGCCGTGAAATCAACGACTGCGTCGCCGAGGCCCGCTGGCTGGCGGGCGAGGGTGTGCGCGAGCTGATTCTGGTCGCGCAGGACCCCACCGCCTACGGCGAGGACTGGGGCAGACCCGGCGCCATCTGTGAGCTGCTGGACCGCCTGCAGGAAATCGACGGCATCCGCTGGATCCGTATCCTGTACGCCTATCCGGAACGTATCAGCGATGCATTTATTGCCGCCATGGTCCGCAACACCAAGGTCGTGCCCTATCTCGATCTGCCCATCCAGCACTGTGATGACGCGGTGCTCAAGGCCATGAACCGCCGCGGCGGACGTAAGGAGATCGAGGACGCGATTGCCCGGCTGCGCGCGGCCATCCCCGGCATCACGCTGCGCACGACGCTGATCGCGGGCTTCCCCGGTGAGACCGAGGAGCAGTACGCAGAGCTGTGTGACTTCGTCAAGACCGTCAGGTTTGACCGCCTCGGCTGCTTTGCCTACTCCGCCGAGGAAAACACCGTGGCCGCAAAAATGCCGAACCAGATCGACGAGGAGACGAAGCAGCGCCGCGCCGATCACATCATGGAGCTGCAGGCCGAGGTCAGCGCCGAGCGCGAGGGCGAGAAGGTCGGCCATACCTATGAGTGCATCTGCGACGGCGTCGATGACGAGACCGGTATGTACCTGCTGCGCACCAAGGCCGACTGCCCCGAGATCGACGGCAGCGTGCTGACCCCCGCCGACACCCCGCTGGAGACCGGCGCGTTCTACAATGTCACCATCACCGATGCCGACACCTACGATCTGTACGGCTATGCGGAAGAAAAGCTGGAGGATTGATGTATGAATCTGCCCAATAAACTTACGATGCTTCGTGTTATCTTGGTGCCTGTCTTTATGGTGTTTGCCGCTTACAGCCGCTACGGCACCGCCGATTTCAACCCCACATTTGCGCTTATTGCCGGGATTATCTTTGCCGTTGCCAGCTTTACCGACTTTTTGGACGGCTATCTGGCGCGCAAAAATAACCTTGTCACCGATTTCGGCAAGTTCATGGACCCGCTGGCGGACAAATGCCTGACCACCGCCGCCTTTATCTATATGGTGGCATGCGGCATCTGCAGCCCCGTGGTGCTGGCGGTCATTCTGTTCCGCGAGTTCGCCGTGGCCGGTGTGCGTATGCTTGCCGCCGAAACCGGCACCGTCATCGCCGCCAACATGTGGGGCAAGGTCAAGACCGTTCTGCAGATGCTGACCGTGCTGTTCTACTACTTTGCCGCCGCACTGGCAGGCCCCGCCGATGTGATGGCCGTGGGGCTGATTACCCAGATTTTGTGCTGGCTGTGCGGCGCGGCCACCGTGCTTTCGGGCGGCATTTACCTGTGGCAGAACCGCAAGCTGTTCATGCAGGCGAAGTGAAGCTCTCTTGGCCCCCTCTGGGAGGGGGCTCCGCCCGCAGGCGGTGGGGGAGAGAGCCTTGCCATTGCCCGATATGTCTCGGATTACCGCGAAGTTCTCTCCCACCGGCCTGCGGGGCCACCTCCCTCGCAGAGGGAGGCAAGAAGAAAGTTAAGGAGACCCCAACTTGTCAAAGCTCAATCTCCGTACATTTTTAAAAGTGCATCTACCGCAGGATGGCCCGCCTGGAGCGGGCCGTCCTGTTGCTGCTGTGCATTTTTGCCGTCAAGTTCGTGTTCAGCACGGCAGCGCATTTTGCCGCGCCGCTGCAAGTTGTCGATATGCTCGGCAGCGGCGGAATCCGGTGATGTATGGCTGCTGCTGCTCTGCTGCACGGCGGTGCTGGGCACATTCTGCCTGTACCGCCGCGCGGCGCGGGCGATTGGCGCAAAATGCACAAAAGCGGATGCCGTCATTTTAGCAGTCTGCATAGCGGCCAGCGCCGCATTCTATCTGCACGCCATGGTGGGCCGTCAGAGTCTCTACCTGTGGGACAACGCGACTTACTACAATCTGCAGGTGCGGCTGGAATCCAACTTTGCGGACGGCGTCTTTACCGGTGTCGGCTCGACCATCTACAAGACGTGGTTCAACGACTACGCGCCGCTGGTCATCAATCTGCTGGCGGAGCCGTTCTTCATGTTCACGCCGCGCACGGCCAACACGTTTGCGCTGCTCTGTGCGCTGCTGATCCCGTCGCTCGTCTACTACAGTGCATGGCTTCTTCTGACAGTGCTGCGCCGAAAATTGCAGCCAAAGGCCCCGGTGCTGTTCACGGCGCTCTCTATGGCATTCGTCCTGTTGCTGCCGCTTTTGCACATTGCGCTTTACCGCGGTATGCCGGACCTGCTCGGTGTCGCGTTCGCGTTTATGCTGCTGGCGCTCGGCGTCGGGTACGACTTCAGCCAGCCGGCCCCCGCGCGGCTTGTGTCGCTGGCGGCCTTTACGGGAATGCTCATGCTGACCCGCCGCAGCTATATGTTTACCGTTGTGGCGTTCTTTTTGCTGTATGGCGTTTGGGTGTTGGCCCGCGCTGCACGCGCCCGGCAGGTACAGACCGCCCTGCGCTTCGGCAGGTTTGCCGCGGCCTCGCTGGTCTGCGTCGGCGTACCGCTGCTGCCGATGTTCTGGCGCATCGCCAAGGCCGACTACAGTGACCGCTACGCGACCTACCAGACCGGCGGCTTTCTGGCAGAGTTGGCAAACCAGCGTATCTATCTGGGCTGGCTTGTGTTTGTGATTATGCTGATCGGCATATTATACGGGCTGTATAATGCTAAGACCCGTGCGCTCGCTGTTCTTGCCGCCGTCGGCGCGGTGCTGACCGTGCTGCTCGTCACCCGTGTGCAGAACATGGACGACCATCAGTCGCTGGCCGTCGCGCCGTTCTACCTGCTGGGCTGCTTCCTCTGTGCGCTGCTCGTCAGCGATCTGCCGTGGGCGTGGCCGCGCCGCATTCTGGCCGTGTCGGCGGGCGTGCTGTGTGCGCTGAACTTCGGCGCGTGCAGTCAGCTGCTGCCGGTGGTTTTCCCCAGCGGATTTTACAGCGGACTGTACTTTTACGTGGACAGCCCCCTGCAATGATTTACAGCAGGTCGCCGAGGTCAACGCCTGGCTGCGGGAAAACTGCACCGGCGAAAACTCCGCCTACATGATCTGTCACGGCGTGGTCTACAGCCCGGATGTGTTCCGCATCTCGGCGCTGCCGGATGAGTCCATCCGCGAAATTCTGCCCTACGGTGCCTGCAATCCCGGCAACGATGCCTTCCCGAAGGAGCTGCTCACGGCGCAGGTCGTGCTGACCTGTACGCCGTTTGACCCCAACAACCACACAGAGAAGATGAACGCGGCCTTCCTGGAAAACCAGGAAAAGTACGCGCCGTTTGAGTTGGCAGCCACCTTCGACATGGGCAACGGCTACACGATCACGGCCTACCGCCGCGTTAAGGCACCGACGGCGGCAGAGCTCGACACCTACCGCGCCTATCTGGCCGAGGAGAACGAGCGGTTCCCCTACAATTTCGGTGCTGTCTGGGACGAGCTGGCCGTGCAAATCGCAAATAACGGCTGAATCCCCCTTGCAACCGCGCCTTGCGTTGGCTATAATAAAAGCATCCCTATATAGAGGAAGGAACGTGCAAGCTATGCAGATCTTCAACACCATGACCCGCCAGAAAGAGGAATTTGTCCCCCAGAAGGAGGGCGAGTACCGCATCTATGTCTGCGGCCCGACGGTTTACAACTATATCCACATCGGCAATGCGCGCCCGATGATCGTCTTTGACACGCTGCGCCGCTATCTGGAATACTGCGGCAACAAGGTCTACTATGTCTCCAACATCACCGATATTGATGACAAGCTCATCAAAAAGGGCCAGGAGGAGGGCACCTCGATGCAGGAGGTCGCCCGCAAGTTTGAGGCCGAGTACATCAGGGATTCCGACGGTCTGAACGTCAAGGCCCCCACCGTGCGCCCCCGCGCTACCGAGCATATCGGCGAGATCATCCACATCGTCAAGGACCTCGTGGACTCCGGCCACGCCTATGTGGCCCGCAACGGGGATGTCTACTTCCGCGTCAAGTCCGACCCCGGCTACGGCAAGCTGAGCCACCTGAACCTCGACGACCTCGAGAGCGGCAACCGTGAGCTGCGCAGCCGTATGGACGACGACCTGAAGGAGGACCCCGCCGATTTCGCAGTCTGGAAGGCCGCCAAGCCCGGCGAGCCCTACTGGGAGAGCCCCTGGGGCCACGGCCGCCCCGGCTGGCACATTGAGTGCAGCGCCATGGCCCGCAAGCACCTGGGCAAGACCATCGACCTGCACTGCGGCGGTCAGGATCTGATCTTCCCCCACCACGAGAACGAGATCGCCCAGAGCGAGTGCGCCAACGGCTGCACCTTCAGCCGCTACTGGATGCACAACGGCTTCCTGAACACCAACAACGAGAAGAGTCCAAGAGCGCAAACAACTTCTTCACGGTGCGCGAGATTGCCGACAAGTATGGCTACGAGCCGATCCGCTACTTTATGCTGACAGCTGGCTACCGCATGCCGCTGAATTACACCGTTGAGCTGATCGAGAGCTGCAAGAACAGCCTCGAGCGGATGTACACCTGCCGCGACAACCTCGATTTTGCCATCGAGCATGCCCACGGCACCGACACGGCGCTGGTGGAAAAGTGCGAGGATGCGCGCAAAAAGTTCAAAGCCGCCATGGACGACGACCTGAATACGCCGGACGCTCTGGCTGCGATTTTCGATCTGGTCAAGGACATCAACACGCTGTCCGATGCCTCCGACAAAGCGACGCTGGAGACTGCCGCCAAGACGTTTGATGAGCTGACCGGCGTGCTGGGCCTGCTGTACAACCGCAAAAAGGACCGACAGCATCCCCGCCGAGGTCACCGCACTGGTCGAGGAGCGCGCTGCCGCCAAGAAGGCCAAGGACTGGGGCCGAGCGGACGCCATCCGTGCCCAGCTGACCGAGATGGGCTGGAGTGTCACCGACACGGCGCAGGGCCCGAAGCTCGCGAAGCTGTAAGAATTTTTCAAAAAAGCAGATGCAGGGGCGGCCTGCGCATCTGCGCCGCAGGGCGCGGGTGCGCGGGCTTGCCCCTGATTTTGTGTGTAACATGACGAAGCAACGAACAAAATCAAATAAGAGCCTCTGGGTGCTGTTGGGCGGTGCCCTGCTGCTGCGCCTGGTGCTGGCCCTTGTGACGGACGGCTACCCCTACGACATGAGCTGCTTTGTGGCCTGGGGCGACAAGCTGGCCGCCGAGGGTCCCGCCGCTTTTTACAGCGAGGGCTACTTTGCCGACTACCCGCCCGGCTACCTCTGGGTGCTGGGGCTGGTGGGGGCCGTCCGCGCGGCGCTGCACATCGCCTACGAGTCCAAGTGGACGTATTTTCTGCTGGCGCTCGTGCCGTCGCTCTGCGACTGCGGGCTGGCGTGGCTCGTCTACAGAGCGGCAAAGCGCAGCAGCCGGGGCGTGAAGGAGCATACCGCGCTGGTGCTGACGGCGTTTACGGCGTTCAACCCGCTGATGCTGTTCGACACCGGTGTCTGGAAGCAGATCGACGGCGCGTTTGCGCTGCCGCTTGTGCTCTGCTTTGTGCTGCTGGAGCAGCGGCGCTACCTGCCCGCCGCCGTGCTGTACGGCGTGGCGCTGGCCATCAAGCCGCAGGCGCTGCTGTTCGGCCCGGTGCTGGCGGTGTGCTATCTGGCGGCAATTACGCTGGAAAAGGACCGCCTGCGCGCCTTTGGCCGCTGCTTTGGCGGCGCGGCGCTGGCACTGCTGCCGCCGCTGCTGACAGGTCTTGCCTTTTTTTGGCGTTGTGCAGTTGATCCCGAAACTGATCGACAAATACACCGGCACAATGTCCGGCTACCCCTACGCGACGATCAACGCCTTTAACTGGCTGGCGGCGCTGGGCGGCAACTGGAAGGGGCAGGCTGACCCGGCATTGTTTGGCATCAGCTGGCAGCAGCTTGGGTGCCTCAACATTCTGCTGGTCACGGCGGGGCTGGCGTATTTTGCGGTGCGCAGCGTGCGGGGCGGGTGGTTCTCACCGCTGCTGTTGGCGGCGTACTACGGCATCGGCATTTTTTACGCTTGCGCACTGTATGCACGAGCGCTACATGGTGCCCGGTGTGCTGCTGACGCTGCTGGCTGCCGCGCACTGGAACGACATCCGCCTGTATGCGTCGGGCGTCGGCCTGTCGCTGACCGGGTTCATCAATCTGGCCACGGTCTACTCGCTGACCGGCACCAACGATGAATGGCTGACGAGCGCGACCAGCTCGACAGTGGCCGTCCTGACCGGCCTTGGGGAGACGGTCTGCTTTGTGCTGCTGATCTTTGCAGTGTGGGACATTACCCGCCATGGCCACACGCTGGCCCTGCCCGAGACAAAGGCCGGAAACTGCCCCAGCCCGTGCCCGCACCGCAGCCGAAATGGACCTGCCGCGAGGTTGGTGCGCTGTTGGCGCTGACGGCGGCCACGGCGGTGCTGAGCTTTAGCTATCTCGGCAGCCGCACCGCGCCGCAGGACCCGCTGGACGCGACAGGCACGGCGCTCTCCGAGAGTGTGACGCTGGACGGCAGCGCGGTATCGCTGTGGGTCTACCCGGGCATCTCGTTCGGCGGCAGCATGACGGTGACCGATGCCAACGGCAGCACGGTCTTTGAAAACGGAGCTGAACTACGGCACCTGCTTCAGCTGGACAGCGAACAACGTGCAGCTGGCGGCGGGCACCCAGCTGACGGTCATGGTCGAGAACGCCCAGCTGTTTGAGCTGGCGTTCCGCGATGCCAACGGCCGGCTGGTGCCGGTCACGGGCGGCGGCGCGCTGTTTGACGAGCAGACCGCCGTGCCCGACACGATCAGCCAGCTGAACAGCATGTATTTTGACGAGATCTACCATGGCCGCACTGGCTATGAGCAGCTGCACAAAATTGCCTGTCTACGAGACGACCCATCCGCCGCTGGGCAAGGACCTGATCATGGTCGGCATTGCGCTGTTCGGCATGACGGCGTTCGGCTGGCGGTTCGCGGGTACGCTGTTCGGTGTGCTGCTGGTGCCGCTGGCGTGGTGCTTTGTGCGCCGCCTGACCCGCAAACCGTGGGCGGCAGTCACCGCAGGCGTGCTGCTGGCGCTGGATTTTATGCGCTTTTCCCAAAGCCGTCTGGCAACGATTGACGTTTACGGTACGATTTTTTATCCTATTTGGGAGCCTACTGTATGGTGTGGTACTGCCAGCGGGTGCTGACCGACGGCGTGAACCGTGCGCTGCTGCCGATGGCGCTGGGCGGCGTTGCGTTCGGGCTGGGCTGCGCAGCCAAGTGGACCGGCATCTACGCCGGGGCCGGGCTGGCCGTGCTGTATCTGGGCGTGCTCTATGCGCGCTGGCAGCAGAAAAGGCCCGGCTTCCGGGCGGAGTTCCGCACCGCGGCGGTGGGCGGCGTGCTGTTTTACGTGCTGCTGCCGCTCTGCCTCTACATTGGGTCCTATTTGCCGTACTGGTGGCGCGATCCGGCGTTCAGCCTCAGCGACTGGTGGCAGTGCCAGGTGTCGATGTTCAGCTACCACGCGACGCTGAAGGCGACCCACCCGTTTGAGAGCCGCTGGTACACTTGGCTGCTGGGCCTGCGCCCGGTGTGGTACTACCGCAACGGTTACCTGCCCTACGGCATGAAGGCCAGCATTGCGGGCATGGCCGGGCCGGTCATCTGGCTGGTCGGGCTGGCGGCGCTGGTCGGGCTTTTGTGGCATCAGGTCAGCGGGCGCGGCAGTCGCCAGGGCGCGGGCGTGCTGATTTTGTACGGCACGCAGCTCATCCCGTGGATGCTGGTGACGCGCTGCACCTTCCTGTACCATTATTTCCCCAGCTCGATGTTCTGTCTGGCGGCGCTGGCACTGGTGCTGGCGCGGATGAAGCACGTAGACTGGGCGAAAAAGATCGCCGCGGGCCTCTGCGTGGTGGCGCTCGTCCTGTTTGTGCTCTATTATCCGGCGCTCTCCGGCCTGCCCATTCCCGCCTGGTGGGCTGACGCCCTGAATGCCCTGCCGAGCTTTGGGTTCTATTAAAAGAAAAGCCTACCTTTGACAAGGGAGGCTGAAAAAACGCTGCGATAACGGGAGATGACTCTCGTTACCGCAGCGCTTTTGTTTTATTGTTCTAAAATTCTTTCGGTTCCTTTCTTATAAGAAAGGAACACCGCGCCCCATCAAGCCTCGGGCAGATAAATATGGTGCGGCAGACCCTCGACGTAGATGGGGGTCAGCTCGGCCTGAACGAGGGGGAGGGCGTAGGCCAGGAACTCGTCGGTCATGGCGGTGTGGTCGGCGTTGACCCACTCCAGCGGGACCTTCTTCTCGAGGTTTGCGACCTCGCTGATCGGGTGCAGGCTCGTGCCGCACTGGTACGGCGCATTGGAGATGCGGTCCAGCGCGACCATCTCGCCGGTGTGGCCCTCAAACGCGGCCTTGGCAGCGGCACCGCCGACCTGATACGCCTCGGTGATGTCGGTGCGGCTCGTCAGATGGCCCGCGCAGCGCTGCAGCGTCGAAAGCTCGATGCAGCGGTCTTGGTGTCCAGACGGCGTGCAACGGTGTTTGCCAGGAAGCGCGCCGTGCCGGTCAGAGCCTTGTGGCCGAACGCATCTACCGCGTGGACATCGTCGGCCAACTCGCAGACATAGCGGCCATCCTCGAGCTTGACGCCCTCGGACACGGCGATGACGATGGACGGCTTCTCCTTCTGCATCCGCTCGACCTTCTCGACGAAGTGATCCACATTGAACGGAACCTCGGGCAGGCAGATCATGTCCACGCCCTCGCAGTCCTCGGCTTTCGCCAGCGCCGCGGCGGCGGTCAGCCAGCCCGCATTGCGGCCCATGATCTCGACGATGGTCACGTACTTCGTGCCGTAGACCGTCGCATCGCGGATGTCTCCTTCATCACAACGCCGATGTACTTGGCCGCACTGCCGTAGCCAGGGGGTGTGGTCGGTGACCATCAGGTCATTGTCGATGGTCTTGGGCACGCCCATAAAGCGGATGTCGCTGCCGATGTGTGCGCCGTAGTCGGCCAGCTTGCCGATGGTGTCCATCGAGTCATTGCCGCCGATGTAGAAGAAGTAGCCGATGTCCAGCTCCTTCAAAATCTCGAACAGCCGGATGTAGACTCTCTCGCCCTCGGCGGTGTGCCAGTCGGGCAGCTTATAGCGGCAGGAACCCAGATAGCTGGACGGGGTGCGCTTCAAAAGCTCGATGTCCAGCGCGGTTTTCAGCTTGTCGTCCAGCACGCAGGTGCGGCGCTCCAGCAGACCGGCTACGCCGTGCAGCATGCCGTAGACCTTGCCTGCACCGCGGCGCTTGCAGCTCTCATACACGCCGGCCAGGCTTGCGTTGATGACCGAGGTGGGGCCGCCGGACTGACCAACGATTGCGTTTTTTGCCATGGTTTTCCTCCTTGCAGGCGGGGCCTGCAGCTTGTGGGTGGGTGCTCCCGGCAGAGGGTAGAGGTACCGCGGAGCAAACGAATTTTGTCATCCTCAGTGTATCATGCCGGAGCGGGTTTGACCATTGCGGCAGTTGCCTAAATAGCGGCGCGGCTATCGCAGATTCCCGATTCCGCAGTGCGGAACGGCCATGCGCGGCACAATTCTGTATATGGAAATCTGTTCCGCGGTATGGAATTTTGCGCTGCAAAAAACTGCAAGAATGATTTCGAAACTTTGCAAAAATTGCGAAACGGCAAAACCTTGTGCAAGTTGACGAAGGTGTTGGATCTTTGACCGGCTGCAGGGCAAGGTGCCGGAGGGGCTCTGTCACCCTGCGGTTCATGCAAACTTTTTTGCAATACCATCTTGACACCACCCCTCAACCGTGCTATTCTTTAACCATCAAAAGCGTTGAAGAGGAAAAGTACCGCTCCATATCCGCACAGAGAGCCTGGCGTCTGGTGTAAGCCGGGACGGGGACAGGGCGCGAAAGAACACCTCCGAGCTGCAGCCTGAAATGCAAAAAGTAGGGTGTGCCGCAGGCCGTGCGTTACAGCGGCAGCGTTTCAAAGGTGAACGTGTACGGAAAAAGTGACCGTATGCCGTTATTTCGGCTGCGGTAATTTAGGTGGCACCGCGGATCCAAGACAGCGATTCGTCCTAATGCAGGGCGAATGGGCTGTCTTTTTTGGTTTACCATTCGGAGGGTGTAAGACGTAAACCGAAAAGGAGAAACAAACAATGTGCTGCATCATGGGTTATGCCGGGCATGATCTGCCCAAGGAAACTTTCACCGAATATCTGCTGCGTACCACCAGCCGCGGCCCGGACGACCAGCGCGTGGCCGAGACCGAGTTCGGCCTGCTGGGCTTTGGCCGTCTGGCCATCATGGGCCTGACGCCCGAGGGCATGCAGCCCTTCTTCCGCGGTGCGGACTGCGTGGCCTGCAACGGCGAGCTGTACGGCTTCCGCCCCGTCAAGGCCGATCTGGAGGCCGAGGGCTACACGTTCGAGTCCGACTCCGACTGCGAGATCATCCTGCCGCTCTACTACAAGTACGGCCTTGACATGTTCAGGCACCTCGACGCCGAGTTCGCCATGATCCTGTACGACAGCCGCAAAAAGCTGCTGATCGCCGCACGCGACCCCATCGGCATCCGCCCGCTGTTCTACGGTTACAGTGAGTCGGGGCACATTGCCTTTGCGTCCAGAGGCGAAAAAACCTTCGTCGGCCTGTGCAAAAAAAGTCTATCCGTTCCCGATTGGCAGCTACTACTGCAACGGTCAGTTTGTGCGTTACTGCGACATTGCCGATACGCCCGCCTACAGCCAGGACGAGCTGCCCGAGATTTTGACGAACATCCGCGAAAAGCTGGTTGCCGGTGTGGACAAGCGCCTTGACGCCGACACGCCGGTTGGCTTCCTGCTGTCGGGCGGTCTTGATTCGAGTCTGGTCTGCGCGATTGCGGCCAAGAAGCTGGGCAAGCCGATCCGCACGTTCGCTATCGGCATGAGTGAGGACGCCATTGACCTGAAATACGCCAAGCAGGTGGCCGACTACCTGCACGCCGACCACACCGAGGTCATCATCAACCGCGACATCGTGCTGGACGCGCTGGAGAAGGTCGTCGCCATGCTCGGCACCTGGGATATTACCACCATCCGCGCGTCGGTGGGCATGTATCTGGTCTGCAAGTACATCCACGAGCACACCGACATCCGCGTGCTGCTGACCGGCGAGATCTCCGATGAGCTGTTCGGCTACAAGTACACCGACTACGCGCCGTCCGCCGCCGCATTCCAGACCGAGAGCCAGAAGCGCATCCGCGAGCTGTATATGTACGACGTGCTGCGCGCGGACCGCTCCATCAGCGTGAACAGCCTCGAGGCCCGCGTGCCGTTCGGTGATCTGGATTTTGTGCGTTACGTCATGAGCATCGACCCGGCCCAAAAAGCTGAACACCTACGGCAAGGGCAAGTATCTGCTGCGCAAGGCGTTTGAGGGCGACTGGCTGCCCGAGAGCATCCTCTGGCGCGAGAAGGCCGCCTTCAGCGATGCCGTCGGCCATTCGATGGTGGATGACCTGAAGGAGTACGCCGAGACGGTCTACACGGACCGCGACTTTGCCGAGAAGTGCGGCAAGTACACCTACGCCCGCCCGTTTACCAAAGAAAGCCTGCTGTACCGCGGAAAATTTTTGAGAAGTATTATCCCGGTCAGGCCGAGATGATCGTCGATTACTGGATGCCCAACAAGGCATGGCCCCACTGCGATGTCAACGATCCCAGCGCCCGCGTGCTGGCAAACTACGGCGCAAGCGGGCAGTAAAGGGAAAGCGCCGAACCCTTCCGGCCATCGCTGACGCTCGGCCACCTCCCCTGATGGGGAGGCTTTCTCGCGGGCGAAGTCCGCGCAAAAAGGCGCCCCAT
>ENA-OQES01000316-OQES01000316.1-human-gut-metagenome-genome-assembly--contig:-NODE-316-length-21063-cov-4.185661_pt1 | contig 21063 bp, 23 predicted proteins | sample MGYA00242798_ERZ504641 | MGnify/ENA primary metagenome ERZ504641 (study PRJEB26092, sample SAMD00036327) | human gut metagenome | host: Homo sapiens | study: EMG produced TPA metagenomics assembly of...
CACCGGTATTGGGAATGCTGTTAAATATTGCGGCACTGGCTGTGTTGATTCTGTTCGGATGCCATAATCCATTCATGTTTAATCAATCTACATTGGTTCTTGTAAAAACCTTGGGGGAATCGTGTGGATAAGATTTGAAAGGCTTGACAATCCGCGGTGGACGTGTATAATAGGTTTGGACATAAAAACAGGGGCGCTGAGGGGCATCCTCGGCTGAGATCGAAACAAACCGCAGTTTCGGGTCGCCTTGAACCTGATCCGGGCAATGCCGGCGTAGGAAGTTTGACCCAACACGTCATAACGCTTTTGCGCCTGCAAGTGTACCTTGCGGGCGCTTTCCTGTTTTTACGTTACATTTTTGAGGAGTGGATACCATGTCCAAAACCTATTCCAAGACCCGCACTCTTGTGGAGTGCGCCCTGATGATCGCCCTGGGCACCGTGCTGGCGAACATCAAAATTTTTGAGATGCCCAACGGCGGCTCCATCACCCTGCTGAGCATGCTGCCGTTCATTCTGGTCTCCTACCGCCACGGCACAAAATGGGGACTGTTCACGGGCTTTGTCAACAGCCTGCTGCAGATGCTGCTGGGCTTCTACGCGCCCCCGGCTCCCGGCCTGCTGCCGCTGGTGGGTATGATCCTGCTGGACTATGTGCTGGCCTTCACCCTGCTGGGCCTGGCCGGTGCGATTGCCAAGCCGTTCAAGAACCGTCTGGTCGGCGTGGCCGTCGGCACGGCAGCGGTGTGCGGCATCCGCTTCCTGTGCAGCTTCCTGTCCGGCGTGCTGATCTGGGGCAACCTGAGCGACGGTCTGCCCGCTTGGACCTACAGCCTGACCTACAACGGTAGCTACATGCTGCCCGAGACCATCCTGACCACGGTGGCCGCGGTGCTGATCTACAAGGCAGCCCCGCAGCTGTTTGCCGCGCAGGAGCAGTAAGCGCTAAATAATTTTCCCGGTACGCACGGTATGAGCGTACCGGGATTTTTGTTGATTGCAGAGCGGTAGGGGCCGGGCATGCCCGGCCCGCGGCGTTTTGATAAGCGCACATTTCTGGGCAGTTTGTAGGGGAGGGTCTTGACCCTCCCGTGCCGGTTCTCGGCGGAGGCAGGTGCCGGAAGGGATGAATCCCTCCCCTACGGGTGAACCGTGAACGGGCAACGGCGTAGACTGGCGGGCCGGGCATGTCCGGCCCCTACAAACCGGCCCAAAACAAGCATTGAATCGGTGTAGGGGGCGGCGTCCTCGACGCCCCGCGGAGGGGTCAAGACCCCTCCCTACAAGCCGATTTTTAAGGGCTGTAGGGGCGGATTCCATATCCGCCCGTGCCCGCTCTCGGCAACGCAAAAAGTGCCCCGGTACGCAGAAACGCACACCGGGGCATTGGCTTTACGTAAGTATCAGTAGTTCATAATGTCCTTCACAGCACCGGACATAGAGAAGAGCTTGGCGGACAGATGGTCGAGGTAGATGATGCCGAGCTTGTTGCCCGTCTCCTCATTATACATGTCGGCCAGCTGGGGCATGACCTGGAACGCGGCGGCCTGGGCCTCGGGGCTGTTGTCAAAGTTCGCCGTGCCCTGCACACGCAGCCACTCGCCGCGGTCATTGGCGGCGCAGATCTCGAGGTTCGTGTTGTCCAAAAGCTGCTTGTAGGCGGCCTTGTGCTTGCCCAGGGCAATGCACAGGTGACCGTTGTACCACATGGCAAAACCGATGGGACGCACGCGGGGCAGATAGCCATCGACGGTGGCAAGGTAGAAGGTGGGATTTTCTTTCAGAAATTCCATGATTTCTTCATTTGGTTTCATGGTGTAAACCCTCCCGCAATATTACAGTGTGGCCAGCGCCGCTTTGATGCGTGCGGCGGCCTCCTTGGTGCGCTCGGCATCGCCGAACGCCGTCAGACGGAAATACCCCTTGCCGCAGGGGCCGAAGCCCTCGCCGGGGGTGCCCACAACGTGGGCGTGCTCGAGCAGCCAGTCAAAAAACTCCCAGCTGCCCATCTCGTTGGGGCAGCGCAGCCAGATGTAGGGGCTGTTCTTGCCGCCGCAGTACCAGACACCGGCCTCGTCCAGCGCTGCCGCAATGACAGCGGCGTTGGCGCGGTAGTAGTCGAGGTTCTGCTGGATCTCCTTCATGCCCTCGTCGGTAAAGACGGCCTCGGCACCGCGCTGCACAACATAGGCGACGCCGTTGAACTTCGTAGTCTGGCGGCGCAGCCACATCTTGTTCAGCTTGCCGCCGGCCAGCGCCTGCGGCACGACGGTGTAGCCGCAGCGGGTGCCGGTGAAGCCTGCGATCTTGGAGAAGCTGCACACCATCGATGGCAACCTTTTTGCGCGCCCTTCGACCTCAAAGATGCTGCGGCGAGACCCGGCTCGGAGACGAAGCACTCGTAGGCGGCGTCAAACAGGATGACCGCGTCATTGGCCTTCGCCCAGGCGACCCAGGCCTTGAGCTGCTCGACGGAGTAGGTCGCGCCGGTGGGGTTGTTGGGGCTGCAGATGTAGACGATGTCCGCGTGGGGGGCCTCGTCCGGCATCGGCAGGAAGCCGTTCTCCGCCGTGGCGGGCAGGTAGAGAATCTTGCGGCCCGCCATCACGTTGTCATCGACGTAGACCGGGTAGACCGGGTCGGGAACAAGGATCGTGTTGTCCTGACTGAACAGGTCCAGCAGGTTGCCCAAGTCGCTCTTGGCACCGTCGGAGATGAAAATTTCGGACATATCCAGCTCGACACCGTGACCCGCGTAATACCTGCGGATAGCGTCGCGCAGGAACTCATAGCCCTGCTCGCTGGGAATATAGCCGTGGAACGTACCCTTGTGGCCCTGCTCCTCAACGGCCTTGTGCATGGCCTCCGTCACGGATGCCGCCAGCGGCAGGGTGACGTCACCGATGCCCAGACGGATGACGTCTGCCTCGGGATGGGCCTTCTGGTAGTCGGCTACCTTGTGGGCAATGGTGCTGAACAGATAGCTCTCGTTCAGCTCGGCGTAATGCGGATTCAGCTGCATTATGGTTCCCCCTCGTTTATACCTATATAAATTTACTTTACCACAATTCGCGGCGGTGTGCAATAGGCTTTTTACGCGGTGCGGTAGGGGCCGGGCATGCCCGGCCCTTGCGTGTGGGGCAGACGAGCGTCTATGGAAAGGCGGAGGGCCGCACATGTGCGGCCCCTACATGGAGTCCTGTCGGTTTACTTGTTCTCGTTGTCGTACAGCGCTTCGCACTTCTCGTCAATCTCCCTTGCGGGCAGCGACACGGCCATGGCCACCGCGGCACTGTAGCATTCCTCGGGGGTGAAGCCTTCGCCCGCCAGCGGGAAGTGCTGCAAAATCTTCTCGACCAGCTCGTCGTAATAGCGCGCGTAGAGCACGCCGCGGTCCGTGATGTAAATTTTGCCGTACCGCCGCCGCACAATGACCCCCTGCTTCATCAGGCTGGTCAGGATGCTGGTGACGCTGGGCTTGGTCACGCCCATGGCCTGCGCCAGTGCCAGCGGCGAGACCTCGGTGCTTTGCTGCGCCAGATGGTGGATGGCCAGCAGATAACGCAGGTTGGAATCGGTCAGGGTCAAGGTACATCTCTCCTTATACCAAACTAAAAGGGGGCGCGGGCCACGAACGGACCCGCGCCCCCCTTCAGGCACTTATGCTTTACTTACTGTGGCAGGCACCGCCGCAGGTCTTACAATTACCTGTGCAGCCGCCGTGACTGCCGCAGCCGCCGCCCCCGCAGGAGCCGTCACAGCAGCCGAGGCCGCCGGTCTTGTGTTCATGATACAAGAGCCAGCCGGTACCGCCAAACACGAAAATCGAAACGATGATCGTAGGCAGGTTAAAAATTAGCAGCTAAAAAACTCCATCATAAAAAAGTCCGCTCCTTTCCGGAAGAATACGGTATTATTATACATTCAAGATTACTTGGAAGCAACAGCCTTCTTGGAATCGAACTGAACCTCGTTGACACCCTCGTACTTGTTGGGGCGGAACAGCAGGTAGATTGTCACGGCAATGATGGCGACTGCCACGATGGTGAAGAAGTTGAAGCCGACCTCACCGGTGATCAGGCCGCCGATCTGGTAAACGACCAGAGAAGCGCAGTAGGCCAGCAGGCACATATAGCCGATGGCGATAGCAGTCCACTTGCCGTTGTTCATCTCGCGCTTGATGGCACCCATGGCAGCGAAGCAGGGGGCGCACAGCAGGTTGAAGATCATGAAGCTGTAAGCGGAGAGGGCGGTGAAGTTGGCAGCAACCTCAGGCCAGATCTCGTCGCCGTTGTCAGACAGCTCGTCAGCATAGTGATACAGAACACCGAAGGTACCGACGACGTTCTCCTTGGCGATCAGGCCGGAGATAGACGCGACGGTTGCACGCCAGTCGCCGAAGCCCTGCGGGATGAAGATCCAGGAAATTGCGCTGGCCACGATAGCCAGGATGGAGTTGTCCTGATCCTCGACCATGGTGAACGCGCCGTTCTCGAAGCCGAAGCCCTGCAGAAACCACAGGATGATGGTAGAAGCCAGAATGACGGTGCCGGCACGCTTGATGAAGGACCAGCCGCGCTCCCAGGTGGCACGCAGGACGTTGCCCCAGGCGGGCACGTGGTAAGCGGGCAGCTCCATAACGAACGGAGCAGGGTCACCGGCGAACAGCTTCGTCTTTTTCAGGATGATACCGGAGATGATGATGGCCGCGAAACCGATGAAGTAAGCGGAGGTAGCAACCCAGCTGCTGCCGCCGAACAGAGCGCCTGCAAACAGGCCGATGATGGGCATCTTAGCGCCGCAGGGAATGAAGCAGGTGGTCATGATCGTCATACGGCGGTCACGCTCGTTCTCGATGGTACGGGAAGCCATAACGCCGGGAACGCCGCAGCCGGTGCCGACCAGCATGGGGATGAAGCTCTTGCCGGACAGGCCGAAGCGGCGGAAGATACGGTCCATGATGAAGGCGACACGGGCCATGTAGCCGACGTCCTCCAGGATGGACAGCAGGAAGAACAGAACCAGCATCTGGGGAACGAAGCCCAGGACAGCGCCGACACCGGCGACGATGCCGTCCATGATCAGGCCGTACAGCCAGCCAGCAACGCCGATGGATTCCAGTAGGCCGCCCAGGGCGTTCGGGACGATCTCACCGAACAGAACATCGTTCGTCCAGTCGGTGGCAAAGGTGCCGATGCCGATGCCGCCGTCCGCAACGGAGGTGCCCATCGCGATGGCGTACATCAGCCACATGATGAGCGCGAAGATCGGCAGAGCCAGGATACGGTTCGTGACGAACTGGTCGACCTTATCGGAGACGGTCAGGTTCTCGGTGCGGGGCTTCTTCTTGACGGCCTTGTCAACAACGCCGTTGATGTAGGCGTAGCGCTGGTTGGTGATGATGCTCTCGGCGTCATCGTCCATTTCCTTCTCGCAGTCGGTGATGTGGGCATCGATGTGGTCTAGCAGCTCTTTGTTCAGGTTCAGCTCAGCCTGGACCTTGTCGTCGCGCTCAAACAGCTTGACAGCGTACCAGCGCAGGAAGCGGTCATCGACCTTGCCCTGAATGGACTCCTCAATGTGGGCGATGGCATGCTCAACGCTGCCGGTAAAGACGTGAGGCAGCTCGCCTGCCTTGCCCTTCTTGGCAGCGGCGACGGCCAGCTCGGCAGCCTTCTCGCTGCCCTCGTTCTTCAGGGCGGAGATCTCGACGGCCTCGCAGCCCAGCTCGTTGGACAGCTTCTTCAGGTCGATCTTGTCGCCGTTCTTGCGGACGAGGTCGATCATGTTGACGGCCATGACAACGGGGATGCCGAGCTCGATCAGCTGGGTGGTCAGGTAGAGGTTACGCTCGATGTTGGTGCCGTCGATGATGTTCAGGATGGCGTCGGGCTTCTCATTGACGAGGTAGCCGCGGGCAACGACCTCCTCCAGCGTGTAGGGAGACAGAGAGTAGATACCGGGCAGGTCCTGGATCACGACGTCGTCGTGCCCTTTGAGCTTGCCCTCCTTCTTCTCAACGGTAACGCCGGGCCAGTTGCCGACATACTGGTTAGAACCGGTCAGGCTGTTGAACAGGGTGGTTTTACCGCAGTTCGGGTTGCCTGCCAGAGCAATTTTAATTGCCATTTGGTTAAACCCCTTTCTTTACTTTTTCAGAACTCACTCAACTTCGATCATTTCGGCGTCAGCCTTGCGGACGCTGAGCTCGTAGTTGCGGACGGTCAGCTCCATCGGGTCGCCCAGAGGTGCGACCTTGCGGACGTAAACCTTGGTGCCCTTGGTCAGGCCCATGTCCATGATGCGGCGCTTGACAGGGCCCTCGCCGTGCAGCTTGGCAACGGTGACGGTCTCGCCGACCTGTACATCTTTCAGAGTCTTCATACTTCGTTCCTCCTCTTGGTACAATCAATCAATCAGCCGAGGGGCTGTGATTCCAAATTTTTTACGCAACGATAATGCGCATGGCCAGTGTCTTATCCAGCGCGATGCGCGCTTCCTTGACCTGAAGGATGAGGTTGCCGCTGATCTCATTGACCACGGTAACGGTCTCCCCCACGACAAAGCCAAGCTCGGCCAGATGCTGGCGGACCTCATCCTTGCCGGTGATCTTTCGGATGGTAACGGTATCGCCTGCTTTAGTCATCGTTAAAGGCATTCCACACACTCCCCTTTTGCGATTCTGCAATATATTAGCCTATGCTAACGCTTGGAGCAAAAGCATGCGGTTAGAACGCTCTAACCGCTTACGATGGTAGTTTATCACCACTAACTCTCGATGTCAATACGGAAGTTAGGCTAACCAAACAGGTTTGTGAAAAGTAGATAGTTATTGCTAACTTAAATTGTGCAGCTTTGAACAAATTGTGAAAGCATCACGGCAGAAGCCTGGCAGTGATGCGCGCTTACGGAAACCACCCTGCAGGGGCGGGGCATGCCCCGCCCGCAGCCTACCTGTAACGCCGCACTTGCGGGAAGGCCGAGGGCCGGGCGTGCCCGGCTCCTACAGACAGCAAAAAAGGCCGGAGGGACCTCTCTCACCTTCCGGCATATTCAATATCTTATTGCCCCTTTTTCTGCTTCCGCGTCTCTGCCAGATGCCGCACCGCCAAAACGGGATGATGGAACAGCATCCGCGGACCGCTCCAGCGCATGACCTGGCGGATGCGCTCCCGCATCTCGGGCTTGTAGCAGTGCGTTTGGCAGACGCTGCAGAACGTTTTGGTCGCTATATGCGGGCAGTGGTCCACCCGCGCGTCGGCGTAGTCCCGCAGGACCGCGCAGTCGGGGCAGAGCCGACCCTTGGGTGTGCCGTGATGGCCGCGGCAGTATAGCTCGATCATCAGGCCGACAGTGGCCTTTTCCTGTTGGCGCTTCTTCTCCGGGGCGTCGGGGACGCCGCCCCCTACAGTGTTCGTAACGGCCATCAGCTCATCCTCCCGTTTTCCACAGAGTACGTCGTGTCAGCAATTCGCATCGTCGAGGCGCGGTGGGATACAAGCACCACGGTCTTGCTGGCCCGCTCCTCGGCCAGACTGCGCAAGATGACGGCCTCGTTCAGGCTGTCGAGGTTGCTCGTCGGTTCGTCCAGCAGGATGAACGGTGCATCGTGCAGAAACGCCCGTGCCACACCGAGCCGCTGCCGCTCGCCGCCCGAGAGGGTATCGCCCAGCTCCCCGACGGGCGTGTTGTAGCCCTGCGGCAGCGTCATGATAAAGTCGTGGATGGACGCCTTCCTGCAGGCTGCCACGACCTGCTCATGGGTCGCGTTCCGGTTGGCAATTTTGACATTTTCTTCAATACTGTCATGGAACAGCACGGTGTCCTGCTCAACGAAGCTCTCCGCTGCGCGCAGCGACGCCGTGTTGATGCCCTTGATGTTCTCGCCGGAGATCTCGACCCGGCCTAAATCCGTGTCCCAGAACCGCATGAGCAGCTTGAGCAGCGTGGATTTGCCGCTGCCGCTGCGGCCCGTGATGCCCACGATGCCGTGCTCCGGGATGTGCAGGCTGACCTCCTTCAAAATCTCGCTGTCGCGGTAGCCGAAGGTCACGCGACGGGCGTCGGCACCGCGGAACACAATGTCCCTGCCGTCGGTGACCTCGCGCACAGCGGGCTGCTCATCGAGAATATCCAGAACGCGGTTGCCCGCGGCGAAGGTGCTTTGCAGCCCGGTGCCGAGATTCGCCAGCGCGATGACCGGGCCGAAGCTGCTCATGAGTGCCACAACGCTGACGAGCGCACCGTCAAACCCGATGACACCCGCCATGAACAGGCTGCCAGCCAGCGCCAGCATACCGGCGTCCAACAGCTGGATGATGGCCCCGGTCACGGCCTGTGCCGTGCCGCCGGCCTCCTTCAGACGGCGCTCCTGCCCGGCCAGCGCGTCGGTGCGCTGGTTGATTTGCGCCAGCCGATGCGCGCCGTCGTTGTATTGCAGGCTCTCCCGCACGCCACGCAGGCTGTCCAGTACAAAGCCGTTCAGCGCGCCGAACTCCGCGCGGAAGCTCTCGCCCGATTTGCGCGCACCTCTGGCGGCTGCCACGGGTATGCCGATGCCGATGACCGCATAGGCCAGCGCCGCGTACAGCCCCAGCGCGGGTGCATAGCTTCCCATAAAGCACGCCATAACGACGCTTACGATGACGGCAATGCAGATGGGCGAGATCGTGTGCGCGTAAAAAACCTCCAGCAGCTCAATGTCCGCAGTCAGCACGGCAATCAGGTCGCCCTTGTCGCGGCCCTCCAGCTTGGAGGGGGCCAGCTGGCGCAGCACGCCAAAGACCTTGTCCCGGATGAACGCCAGCAGCTTGAACGCAATAAAATGGTTGCAGCCCTGCTCCGCGTAGTGCAGCACGCCGCGGGCAACGGCCAGAATCGGCAGCAAAATACAGGCGGTTTTGAGCACAACGGGCACAGAAAAATGCAGGCTGTCCAGCAGCGCATACACTCCCAGAACCGGGATGAAGATGGCGCAGAGAAAGCCCGCTACGCCCAGCAGAACGGCGCAGACCATGACCGGGGCGAGAGGGCGTACCAGCCCTACAAGGCGATACATGACGTTTAAATTGCCGCGGGTACGTTTGTTTTCCATCACTGTGCCTCCTTCCCGTAGTTTTCCAGTGCCTGCTGGCGGTTCCACAGGTCGGCGTACAGCCCGCCCTGCGCCAGCAGTGCCTCGTGCGTGCCCTGCCCCGCCGGATGGCCGTGATCCAGCACGTAAATATTGTCCGCCTTTGTCACGTTGGCAAGGCGGTGGGAAATCAGGATGACCGTCTTGCGCCCGGCCAGCCGGTGGATGCCCGCCATGATGTCGTTCTCGCTCTCTACGTCGATGTTGGACGTTGCCTCGTCAAAAATATAGACGGGACTGTCATGCAGCAGTGCGCGGGCCAGTGCCAGCCGCTGCCGCTGGCCGCCGGACAGGTTGCCGCCGCCCTCGGTCAGCGGGGTGTCCAGTCCGTCCATCGAGCGCAGGAAGTCCGCCAGGTTCACCTGCTCCAGCGCGCCCCACAGCGCACCGTCGTCTGCGCCGGGCGCGGCCATCCGCAGGTTGTCGGCCACCGTACCTTTAAAGAGGTGGCTGCCCAGGCTGACGAGCGTTACATTTTTGAGCAGGCTGGCCTCGCTGACGGCGGAAAGCTCCTGCCCGCCGATGGTCACATGCCCCGTGTAGCCGGACACGCGCCCGGTCAGCACGGCGGCAATCGTGGACTTGCCGCAGCCGCTCTCGCCCACCAGCGCGGTGAAGCTGCCCTGCGGGAAGTCAAGATTTAAGCCATGCAGCGTTTCTTTCTCGGCCGTGTAGCCAAAGTGCAGGTCACGGCAGGCAATCGCGCAGTCCGCGCCGAGCTGGGCGGTCCTGGCGCTGCCCTCGGGCAGGTCCAGCAGCTTGAAAATTTTGTCGCTGGCGGCCATACCGTTCATGGCAACGTGAAAGTACGACCCCAGCGCGCGCATCGGCAGGAAGAAATCCGCCGACAGCAGAATGATGCAGAGAGCGCCCGGCAATGTTACGCGGTTTGCATTGAACTCATGCGCGGCCACGATGATGCCCAGCGCCGCGCCGCCGTAGGCGATGACGTCCATGACGATGATCGAGTTGAGCTGCATCGTCAGCACCTTCATCGTCACCTTGCGGAAGTGCTCGGCCTCACGGTTCATGGCCGCGTGGCGGGCCCCGTCGGCCTGATAAATCTTGAGCGTGGTCAACCCTTGCAGGTTCTCCAAAAAGCTGTCGCCCAGCGCAGCGTACCGGCCCCAGTACTTGCCCAGCAGTTTTTTGGCAAACTTCTGCACAGCCACGATGGAAACGGGAATCAGCGGCACGCAGATCATCAGGATGACCGCCGCGTGCAGACTGACTGGGGCCAGCGCAATAAACAGCGTGACCGGTGCGATCATGGCGTAGAAAAACTGCGGCAGATACGCGCCGAAGTAGGTCTCGAGCTGCTCGACGCCCTCGCCTGCCAGCTGCAAAACCTCCGCGGTGGGCACGGCTTGGGTGTAGCTGCCGCCCAGGCGGAGCAGCTTTTCATAAATGGCGGCGCGCAGCGATTTTTTTTTGACGGTGCAGCTGGCGTTGTAGCTGGCCGACGCCGCGCCGCGCGTGCAGAAAAAGCGCACGATCAGCGCACCGAGAATGTACAGAAGTGCGGTGGGCAGGTCTGGCTCTCTGCGCACAAGTCCCGTTAGAAAGAGGGACACGGCGAAGATCATCACGATGTTGGCCAGCAGCGCAAGGAATTGCAGCACAACATTCCACGCAATGTACCGTTTGGAGTCGCCCATCATCGAAATCAGGCGTTTGTTGATCATCATAAGCGGTTGTTCCCTTTTTTACATAGTGCGGTAGAGGCCGGGACATACCCGAAAAATCACACCTTTTCCTTCGTGCGCAGCGGCAGGTAGCCTGCGTCGCGGATGGCCTTGCGGATGACCTCCTCGTCGGCGTCGGCCTTCGTCCAGACCGTCACGTTCTGGGCGCTCAGGTTCACCTCGGCCAGCGTGTCGGGCAGGGTGTTCAATGTGTTTTCCACATGGCGCTGGCAGTTCTGGCAGGTCATGCCGTCCACGCCCATGACGAGGCGGTGCGGATAGTGGCTCTTGTTGGTGTCCGCCGCCCTGACCTTTTTAGCGGGGGCGTCATGCTCACCGCAGCAGCCGCCGCCGTGGCGCAGATGGTGGATAAAGCTGTAGATGCCGTAGCCGACGGCAGCCACCAGAATCAGAACAATAATGACGTTTGCCATAAAAAACCTCCTGGTTAGTGCTTTCTAATTTGACTTAGAATATACTAACTTCTGCTTTGCTTTTTGTCAAGAGGTATCTTTTTTGATACTGCCCGGCAGGGGCCGCACATGCCCGGCTCCTGCCGCGCAAACAAAGAAGGAGGGGCATCGCTGCCCCTCCCGGTATGGATGGATATGGAGAAAATCAGGCATTGGCCAGAGCGGTGCCAAGGGCTGCACAGGCAGTCTCGGCGTCGCCGTCGGGGGAACCGTTGGCCATGACAGGCTCAACGACCAGACGGGCACCGGCGGCCTCGGCGTCCTCGGCCCAGGTGCGGATCCACTCGCCGTCACCCCAGCCGTAGGAGCCGAACAGGCCAACGGGTTTGCCGCTCAGAGAGCCGCGCAGATCCTGGTACATCGGCTCGAACTCGCTCTCCTCCAGCTGCTCGGCGCCCATGGCGGGGCAGCCCAGCGCAAAGCCGGTGTAGTCGCCGGCGGAGGAAACGTTGAACTCGGCGGCGGTGAACTTGTCAACAGAAGCGCCGCCGGCGGCAGCTGCGTTGGCGACCAAATCGGCCATGGCCTCGGTGTTGCCGGTGCCGCTCCAATAGATAACTGCAATCTTGCTCATAAATAACTACTCCTTTTATAATTTTTATGGTGCATCGTCAGGCGGCCACTGTCAGCCGCCTGATCGGGGTGCCGTTGTAATAGCAGCGGGCGTAGATGCGCTCGCACTTTTTATAGCGGTCAAACTCTGCCTGCGCAGCGGTGGGATCGGTGTAGACCTTCCAATAGCCGCACGCGGTAAAGTTTTTGCCGCGGTTTTGGATGAACCCGATGACATCCGCCAGCGGGTATCCCAGAAAAACGCCGATCTCATGCGGGAAATCTCCCTCGCAGCAGAGCCTTTCGGCCAGTTGGTCCAGCAGCTCGTCTGCGGTGCCGGGGGTGTAGCCCTCCCCCGCCAGAAAGTCCAGCATGTGCGGCGCTGCCAATAGCCTGGCCACACGGGCCGGGCGGTATACATAGACCAGTACAGCCCCGGTGCGCGGGCACTGCCTAAGCACCCGCACCGTGACCCCGCGGGGCGACAGCGCGGCGTGCCAGGCGGCGGCCATGGCGGCGGCATCCTGCCCGGGCGCGGGCTGGTAGCGGAACAGACTGGCAGGCTTGAGCCCCGCCAGTGTGGGGGCGCATAGGGTGGCCAGGTCGCAGGCGAAGCTGCGCGGGCTGGGGATGACACGCGATTGCTGCATGAGATGACTCCTTACCTCTACAATAGTTAGTGTCTGCTAACCATCGGCCCCATAAAACCGCCCAGCACGGGGAGAGAACCGCACCGGGCGGGCTATGGTTGTTCCGAAGGTCGGATGCTTGCTGCGGTTAGCCTTAACTAACGCTAACAATATAGCATGTCAAACACGAACTGTCAAGGGGTTAAGCAAAAAAAGAGAGGAGTGAGGAGTGAGGGGATTGCGCTGCGGTAAAGCTCTTAACGGACTTTTCGCATTATGCGGTATTGCCTTAGTAGTTGCTGCTCTTCAGCTCAAAATAGCTCTGCGGATGTGCGCACACCGGGCACTTGACCGGCGCGTGCTGACCGATATAGACGAACCCGCAGTTGCGGCACTGCCAGACCTGCTCGGTCTCGCGGGCGTAGACCTTGCCCGCCTCAATGTTGGCGGCCAGCGCTTTGTAGCGCTCCTCGTGGTCCTTCTCAATCGCGGCGACCATCGTGAACAGCGCAGCGATCTGGGTAAAGCCCTCCGCCTTCGCCTCGGCGGCCATGCGCGGGTACATCGAGGTGTGCTCCTCGTTCTCGCCCGCGGCGGCCATCTTCAGGCAGGTCAGCGTGTCGGGGATCTCGCCGTTTTCCATCAACAGCTTGAACCAGATCTTGGCGTGCGCCTTCTCGTTGTTGGCAGTCTCGGTGAAGATGGCGCTGATCTGCTCATAGCCCTCCTTCTTGGCCTTGGACGCGAAATAGGTGTATTTGTTCCGGGCCTGGCTCTCACCTGCGAAAGCCTCCCACAGGATTTTTCTCGGTCTTGCTGCCTCTGAGTTCCATAATGAATACCTCCGTTTAAATAGGAATGAGTCTTAATTTGGCTTTATTCTAGCATACAAACAGCCCCCTGTCAAGTAAAATTTCGGAATGGAATCTTGGCGATTTTGCACAGACGGTTGACAAAGCATACATTTTAGTGTACTATCTGAATAAGATATATTCTTAAATCAGAAAAGGAGGTCTGCCCATGACCCGCCAACGCGCCCTGATTTTGGGTATCATGCGTGAAAAATGCCCGGAGCATCTGACCGCTGACGAAATTTTCAGCCATGCGCGGCAGGCCATGCCGCACATTGCGCGCGGCACTGTGTACCGCAACCTGAAATTGATGGAGCTGGACGGTGAGATCGGTCATCTGGAAATGCCCGACGGCCCGGACCGCTACGACGCCAACCCGACCCCCCACGGCCACCTGCTGTGTGACAGCTGCGGCGACCTGGCCGACCTGCCGGTGGTGGGACTGATCCGCGACATTGAGTCCGCCATCGGTACCGAGGTACGCGGCTACACGCTGACGATCCGCTACATCTGCCCGAAATGCCGCGCCAAAAACGCGCAGTGAGGTTCTGATTTATGGCAAAACAGCGTGACCCTGTAATAGATAGTATGCGCGGCATCGGCATTGTGCTTATGGTGCTGGGGCATTCGGGCTTTCGCGGGACGGACTTCATCTACCTGTTCCACATGGCCCTGGTTTTTTATGCTGAGCGGCTGGCTTTTCAGCCTGCGCGGCGGGCCGGTGCACTTTATCAAGCGCAAAGCCGTCACGCTCTGGCTGCCCTTTGTGCTGGCAAACACCGCCTTTACCGTGCTGAACAACCTGTTTTTAAAGCTGAATATTTTGACGAGTGATGAGCGCATTTTGCAGGTTCCCGGCAATGCCGTCACAACGCCCGTGACGGTGAAGGATGTGATTGGCCGCACCGTGCACTGGTGCGTGTTTGACGGCGGCACCCAGCTGGGCGGCGCGATGTGGTTCATCCAAGCACTGTTTCAAGTATCTATTCTGTACGCTTTGGTGGAATTTATTCTGCAAAGGCTGCTGCATGGTGCCGATACGCTGCTGCCGCAGGGACTTTTTTTTCCGGCGTGCTGCTGTGGTTGGGCTGGCGCTGCAGGCTGGCCGGATGGAACGTGTGGGGGCTGGGCATTGCGGCCAGCTGCTACTGCCTGTTCTACCTGGGCACGGTCCTGCGGCGCACGACGCGGGAAAGCATACCTACGTACCAGCGTGGCATTTTTGCCGCAGCGGCCTTTGCGGTGCTGCTGATTCTGGGGCAGCTCGGCTCTGTGGGTCTGGCGGGCAATGGATACAGCGGCCCGATTTTCCTGCTGCTTGCCAGCCTGGCGGGCTGGGTGCTGGTGCGGGAGGCCGCGTGCCTGACCGCTCCCCTGCCCTGTGTCCGCGCGGTGCTGGCCTATCTGGGCCGTGCGACGATGCCGATTGTGATTTTGCACTTTTTGAGCTTCAAGCTCGTGACCTGGCTTGGCCTGCTGGCCACAGGCGGAGAGCCGTATCTTCTGGCCGCATTCCCGATTTACTTTACGGGCGGTGCCTGGTGGCTTGCCTACACCGCCGCGGGCCTGGTTCTGCCGCTGGCAGCAAATGCGGTGTACAAGAAAATAAAAAAATTGCCGTCTTAGCGCATTGATGTAAAAAAAATGAGCCCCGCGGGGCTCTTTTTTGCTTGCCTCCCTCTGCGAGACAGACTCCCCCCGATACGGGGGAGGTGGCGCTTGCGCCAGAGGGGGCCAAGAAAATGCTTGATTTGTGACACATTCCTGCTCCCGTCGGCGTTATAAGGGTGAAAGGAGGCGAGCCGATGCAAAACGAACAGGATTTAGAAAAGCTCGTACATGCCCATACCGCTGCACTGCTGCGGTACTGCACCGGCCTGCTGGGGTGCGAGGCCGACGCACAGGATGCTGTGCAGAAAACCTTCATCAAGGCGTGGCAGCAGCGCCACACGCTGCGCCATGACGGCACCGACAACGAGCGCGCGTGGCTCTACCGCATCGCCTACCGCACCTCGCTGGACATGCTGCGGGCAACCAAACGCGCGGCGGCCTACCCCACCCCGGAGCCGTTGGAGCAGGACCCCGGCATCAGCGAAGAGCTGCGCGCGGCGCTGAACACGCTGGCCCCGCTGGATCGGGCCCTGATCTTAGAGCGTGTGCTGGACGGGCTGGATTATGCCGCACTGGCGCGCATTCACGGACGGCCCGCCGCCTATCTGCGCACACGCTACCACCGCGCCGAAAAAGCAGCTGGCGCAGCGATTGAAGGAGGGGGAGCACTATGAAGTATGACCGCGAAGAAGCGTATTTGCACGAAAAGCTGACCGGCGGCCTGCACCCGGCAGGCGTTGACCTATGGCCTGCCGTGGCCGAGCACCTGCCCGACGCGCCCCCGCACGGCACCCGCGCTGGAAGCTGGCAATCTGCCTGGCCGCGCCGCTGCTGATTGCCGCCGGAGTGCTGGCAGGCACGGCAGAGTTCACGAACCTGCGCGAAAACCCGCGCCCGTCCTTTGCGCCGGAGGCCAACACCGGGTACGCCATCACGTATGAGCGGCAGTATTTTGCGCTGGATGAGGATTTGCTGGCGGGAATGGTGGCAAACCATAATGGGGAGATGTCAGACGATGGCTGGCTGCCGATGAACGCCAACATAAACGGCCAACTGCACCCCACCGACGCGGACTACGCCGATTGGTACGCCCGGGCTGCACGCGGGTACGACAGCTGGGTGGAAATGACTACCGCGACTGGTCTGCCGCTGGCGCAGAATACGCTGCTGGATGAGGGAGATACAAGCACTTTCCCGTCGATTGCCATGTATCCGTCCGGCATGATCGACATGCCGGATGAATATGACGATGGCATGCCCTATACGCCGAAATTTCAGGAATATCCCGCCGGATTTATCCCCATCGGGCGCGGCGATACACCGGACAAGCTCTACCTACGCACGGGTGTGCTTTTGGATGGCTACAATGTAGAAATCATGGCAGTTGCCTATCTTGGGGATGCGCCCAAGGAGATGGCAACGGATTTGTATTGGCAAAAAATGTGCCGGGTTGACGTGGCAATGTGAAAGCTACCCCATGGCCAACGGCAACACCGCGCTGATCCCCCGATTGTACAAGCAACCCGACTCGAGCCCTACATCCAGTCCAGAGCCTACTTTGCGCAGGACGGCATTTTGTACCAAGTCTATTGCCGTCCCTATACGGATAGCCTTTGTTACAGTGCCTCGCAGGAGAGCATCTGGACAGAACTGAAGGTGGTTTTGGACGGATTTTCTTAAAAGCTCCCCGGGAGGGGAGCTCCGCCCGCAGGCGGTGAGGGGTGGGCGGCAGGCTGACGATTTAGACAGCAGCTCCCACCCATCCATCCGGCCCGCGGCCACTTCCCCTCAAGGAAGGCTTTAAAGCAGGCAATAAAAAGAGAGAAGAACCTTCGCCCTGTGCGAAAATTCTTCTCTCATTTTTTCTCTTTTATCTCTCCTCCAGCGGCACATACTCCCTGGTTTGCATGATGCTCTGGTAGGCCGGGCGGATGATCTTATCCACGTTGACAAGCTCCTCCATGCGGTGGGCGGACCAGCCGACGATACGCGCAACCGCAAAGATCGGGGTGTACAGCTCCACCGGGATGCCCAGCATGTCATACACAAAGCCGGAGTAGAAGTCCACGTTCGTCGAGACACCCTTATAAATATGGCGCTTCTCGGCAATGACCTGCGGGGCCAGCCGCTCGATCATGTTGTAATACTCAAAGTCGCGGCTGCGGCCCTTGGCGTCGGCCAGCTGGTGGACAAAGCTCTTGAACACCACCGCGCGCGGGTCGCTCAGCGAGTAGACCGCATGGCCCATGCCGTAGATCAGGCCCTTCTGGTCGAACGCCTGGCGGTCCACAATGCGGCCCAGATAATCAGCCATGGCCTCCTCGTCCAGCGGGTCGGTGACGTGAGCGCGTATGTCGTCCATCATCTGCATGACCTTGATGTTCGCGCCGCCGTGCTTGGGGCCCTTCAGGCTGGAAAGCGCCGCCGCAATGACGGAGTAGGTGTCCGACCCGGACGAGGTGACGACGCGGGTCGTGAAGGTCGAGTTGTTGCCGCCGCCGTGCTCCATGTGCAGCAGCAGGGCAATGTCCAGCACGTGGGCCTCGAGGTCGGTGTACTTCTGGTCGGGGCGCAGCATCTTCAGCAGGTTTTCCGCCGTGGACAGGCTCGGGTCGGGTCGGTGGATGTACATGCTGCCGCCGCACTCATAGTAATTGTAGGCGTGGTAGCCGTAGACCGCCAGCATTGGGAAAACGCTGATGAGCTTGATGCACTGTTCCAGCTGGGTCTGCAGGTCGGTCTTGCCAATGTCGTCATCGTAGCTGGCCAGCGTCAGAACGCTGCGGGTCAGCGAGTTCATCAGGTCGTGACTGGGGGCCTTCATGATGACGTCGCGCACAAAGTTTGTCGGCAGGTCGCGGCATTTGGCAAGGCAGGCGGTGAAGCTCTCGAGCTGCTCTTTGTTCGGCAGGTCGCCGAGCAGCAGCAGATAGGCCGCGCCCTCAAACGCATAGCGCTTGCCGCGCAGACCGCGGATCAGGTCATAGACGTTGTAGCCGCGGTACCAGAGCTTGCCTTCGCAGGGAACCTTCTGGCCGTCGCGCTCCTCAAAGGCGTCGATGCGGGAAATGTTCGTGATGCCCGCCAGCACACCCTTGCCGTTTTTGTCGCGCAGACCGCGCTTGATGTCGTATTGGGCAAACAGCGTGGGATCAATGCGGTTGTTGGTGACACATTCCTCGGTAAAAATGCGGGCTTCCTTTTCAATGACTGCGTAGTCGCTCATGGTGACGGCCTCCCTTTCCCTTTCTTGTCCGTGTGTGGTAAACACTTTGTAGCAGCGGCGGGCTATTCTACAAATCGTATAACGCATAAATCTATTATACAGGGAAATTGGACAGTCTGTCAAACAAAGTTTTTGTGAACAAAATGACAAGACTGTAGGGGCCGGGCATGCCCGGCCCGGAGGTGTAAGGCGGACGTGTGCTTTCCGGGAGGGATAAATCCCTCCCCTACAAACGCCGTTGCCGGGAGTTTGTAGGGCGGCCAGCCCTCTGGCCGCCGCGGACGCTTGCGACAGCAGGAAAGTTTACGGGTTGCCGCACTGTAGGGGGCGGCGTCCTCGACGCCCCGCGGAGGGGTCAAGACCCCTCCCTACAAGGCCACAATCAAAAAGGGGCGACAAACCAAAAAGGGAGAGACTCTCCCTCTCCCATGAAACGTGATTATACCTTTTACTCCGCCACCAGCACCGTCACGCTCGTCGGGGCCAGCTCCAACGCATCCCGGAAGCGGGGGCCGAACGGGGGTCACACCGGCGTGGACGCCGTCGCTTACTTTGCGCCAGGTACCGGCGGGCAGGCTGGCCCACTGGCGGGTGCGCTCCGGGGTTGTAGTAGACGGCCAGCTGACCCGCCGTGGCCGTGTCGTCGTTCTCCGGCACAAAGCCGATGAGCCAGCCCGGCAGCGCCAGAATAAACGGCTCCGGCTCCCCTGCCGCACCGCTCAGCCGCGGATAGGCGCGGCGGATGGCCAGCATGCCGCGGTAAAACGCCGTCAGCGCGGCAAACTCCGGGCGGTGGGCGCGGGTCCAGTCCAGCCGGTTCGTGGCCAGCGGCCCCTTGTAGCTGTTGTGGTCGCCGTGCTTGGTGCGGCCCCACTCCTCGCCCGCCTGCATAAAGGGCAGACCCTGGCAGGTCAGGTAGATGCCCGCCGTCATGCGGTTCTGTGCCAGCAAATCGGCGTCGGGGCAGTCGTAATCGCCGCGGCGGCCCACGGCGGCCAGCTTGTCCCAGAGCGTGTAGTTGTCATGGGCGGAGACGTACTGCACGACCTGCCCGGCGCACTTGGGCCGGAAGCCGTGTGCGCCGCTGCGCCACGCGCTGATCGAGTGCAGCACATCGTAGCCATGCTGCGGTGCGCCGTTGACATAGCCCGCGTTGGCCGCATCAAAGACGTTGCCCTTGATGCAGTCCCGCGTGTCATCGCAGAAAAATCCGATGCGTTCATGCAGCGCGTCGAGGGCGCGCTTGTCGGCGGGGCGTGCGCCGCCTTCAAGGTTCGTGCCGCCGCCCATCCAGGGCTCGCCGTACAGTAAAATGCTCTCGCCGCCGGGCAGACTGTCCAGCGCGGCGCGGATGGCGTTCATCGTGTCCACGTCTTCCAGCGCCATCAGGTCAAAGCGGAAACCGTCGATGTGGTAGGCTGTGGCCCAGTACAGCACCGACTCGACCACGTATTTGCGCACCATCGGGCGCTCGCTGGCCAGGTCACAGCCGCAGCCGGAGCCGTTGGTCATCATGCCGTTGGGCCAGCGGCGGTTCCAGTAGCCGGGCACGGTGCGCTCCAGATTGCTCTCGCCGTGGTAGGTGTGGTTGTAGACGACGTCCATCACGACGCCCAGCCCCGCGCGGTGCAGCGCGGCGACCATGGCGCGGCACTCCTTGACGCGCACCTCGCCGTGGAACGGGTCGGTGGCAAAGCTGCCCTCGGGCACGTTGTAGTTCTGCGGGTCGTAGCCCCAGTTGTAGCCGCCGTCGGGGCGGGACTCGTCCACCGTGGCGTAGTCGTAGATGGGCTGTAATTGCACATGGCTGATGCCCAGATTCTTCAGATAATTCAGGCAGGTCGGGTGTTCGCCGTCGTTGTCCAGTGTGGTGTCATCGGGCGTGAAGCCCATGAACTTGCCGCGCCACTCCGGTTTTACACCGCTGTGCCCGTCAGCGGAAAAGTCCGCCACATGCACCTCCCACACGCTGCGGGCGTGGGCCGGGATGTCGGGGCGACGGTCCTGCTCCCAGCCGTCGGGGGCGGCCTGTGTCAGGTCCACCACCATGCCGCGGGTGCCGTTGGCCCCGGCGCTGCGGGCGTAGGGGGTCCACGACCTCATGCACGCGGCCATCCGGGAAGTAGATGCGGTAGATGTAATACGTCCCGTGCAGGTTGCCGGGCAGCACAATGGCCCAGACGCCGCCATCGCCGCGGCGCATTTCGTGTACGCCCAGCTCTTTTGCGCCCGGCTCGGCGTCGGTGCCGGTGGCATACAGGCAGACCACGACCCCGCAGGCAGTGGGAGCCCACAGCTTGAAGGTGGTTCCCTCCGCCGTTGGATTTGCGCCGAGGTCGCTGCCGTGGTAATAGGGCAGCTCACGGGCCTGATGCCAGTTCATGGGTGATCGCTCCTTACAAATAGTCTGCATTTATTGTAGCAGGTGGAGCGACAGTTTGCAAGGGAAACGTTTCAACGCCCAGCGGAAACCTTTGCATCCGGTATCCCATGTGAAGAAGCCATACACAAGCAAAAATCCCCTGCCCGTGCGGACAGGGGATGCGGTTGCTTATAGAGGTGGATTACTCGCCCAGATGCCAGATGTCCTTGTTGTACTCGGCAATCGTGCGGTCACTGCTGAACAGGCCGGCCTTGGCAATGTTGATGACGCACTTCTTGCGCCAGCCCAGCGGGTCGCAGGCGTAGTCGCTCAGGGCCTGACCCTTGCGCACCACATAGGCGTTGAAGTCGGGCAGCGTCTGGAACCAGTCCTTCCAGACCAGCTCGTCGTGCAGGCGGCGCAGGTTTTCCTCATGCCCGGCGGCCAGCATCTCCGGCCCGACGAGGAAATCGACGGCGCGGCGGATGTTGGGGGCTCACCCTCCACCCAATTGGGCCTGGCCTGGATAGTCGCCCATCTCA
>ENA-OQES01000317-OQES01000317.1-human-gut-metagenome-genome-assembly--contig:-NODE-317-length-21001-cov-4.494395_pt1 | contig 21001 bp, 24 predicted proteins | sample MGYA00242798_ERZ504641 | MGnify/ENA primary metagenome ERZ504641 (study PRJEB26092, sample SAMD00036327) | human gut metagenome | host: Homo sapiens | study: EMG produced TPA metagenomics assembly of...
GGCGGTATGGAACCGGCAGATGAAAACGATGTGCCTGTCTTTGTCGGTCGTTTCAACATCGGTGCGGTCAGCCTGCATCTTCCGATGATTCTGGCTAAAAGCCCGTGCAGAGAACACAGATTTTTATGAAGTTCTGGATTTCTATCTGGAGATGATCCGCGGACTGCATAAGAGAACATACGATTACCTTGGTGAGATGTGTGCTTCCACGAATCCACTGGCATACTGTGAGGGCGGTTTCTACGGAGGCCATCTGAAACCATCCGATAAGATCCGTCCGTTACTCCGTCCGATGACGGCCTCCTTCGGTATCACAGCACTGAACGAACTGCAGGAACTTTACAATGGTAAATCCATTGCCGAAGACGGAGAATTTGCACTGGAAGTGCTTCGTTATATCAATGATAAGATTAATGTATACCAAAAAAGAGGATCAGATCCTGTATGCAATTTACGGAACACCGGCTGAGAGCCTTTGCGGTCTGCAGGTAGAGCAGTTCCGCAAGATGTACGGTATCGTGCGCGGGGTATCCGACCGTCCGTATGTGAGCAATAGTTTTCACTGCCACGTAACTGAGGACATCACCCCGATCCAGAAACAGGATCTGGAAGGAAGATTCTGGGAACTGTGCAACGGTGGTAAGATCCAATATGTCAGATATCCGATTTCCTACAATGTACATGCTATAAAAGCACTGATCCGTCGGGCGATGAATCTGGGTTATTATGAGGGTGTGAATCTGTCGCTGGCCTACTGCGACGATTGCGGACATCAGGAGCTCGAGATGGATGTCTGCCCGGTCTGCGGTTCCAGAAACCTGACCAAGATCGACCGTATGAACGGATACCTGTCCTACAGCCGTGTGCACGGAGATACCCGTCTGAACGATGCCAAGATGGCGGAGATCGCAGACAGAAAGTCAATGTAAAAACCATCAGAAATAATATAGAAATAATATAATAAGAAGAAATCCGTAAAATTCTGAACAGAAATCAGTTGTTTTACGGATTTTTTGCTTTGTATTTGCAACCTGGTGCCTGACAGTATCCAAGGAAGGGCAGGGAGGAATACATTCTGTGCATCACGAAGCGTGTTACAGGAAACGGAGTGAACAATCATAAATATACAGAAAATAAAAGGTGTATCTGTGAATTATATAGACAAAATCCACAGGATTCTTTATACTTGATATAGATGTGTAGACAGGAGGATATCAGTATGGGGGAAAGAAGATACAGCTTCAGAGAGGAGAAAGTATACATGGGTAGAAAAAGAAAACCAAAGATGGAATACCGTTATTATGAAATTCCGGCAGGAAGTCCGGTGCTTGCTCTTTTGGGGGATAAATGGGTGCAGAATTACGGAAGGGAGGTTGATTACCTGCATTTTCACAATCATCTGGAAGTTGGATTTTGCTATTATGGGGAAGGTACCGTTACTTTTAAAGAAGAAGACATTCCCTTTGACAGCAATATGTTTACAGTGGTACCGAAGAACTTTCCTCATACTACAAACTCTACGGGAGACAGTGTCAGTTACTGGGAGTGGCTGTTTATTGATGCGGACAAATTTCTGAGGGAAGTTTATAAAGACAATCCCAGGATGGCACAGAAAGTGATCGATCGGGTGAATAAAAGAGCACATTTTGTGCGTGTTCAGGATAAACCCCAGATCGGAGCACTGGTGCAGCAGATCATTGTATGCATGCGGGAACGAAAGGAATTCTATCTGGAAGAAGTGAAAGGACTGACCCTGGCTTTTCTTTTGCAGGTGGCAAGGTGGAATCGGGAGGAAGCGGAAAAGACAGAATTCGAGGCAGGAATCACCAGTCTGATCACACCGGCGATTAGCTATATCAGCGAATATTGTGACCGTCCGATCAAGGTGGAGGAACTGGCTGCGATGTGCCATATCAGTGAAACACATCTGCGGAGGGTATTTCATGACTGTATGCAGATGTCACCTGTTGAATATATTAATTCGGTTCGAATTCGCACAGCATGTAGGGAACTGAAGCGTACAAACGATACGGTGGGAGATATTGCCGTACGATGTGGATTCACCACGTTGTCCACGTTTAACAGGAATTTTCACAGGATTATGGGCATTTCACCACAACAGTGGAGAAAAGATCCGGAGCATTATGAACGTGAATTGTTGAATTATAATATAAAAGCCGAAAAAGGATGGTGAAAATCGTCAAAAATCACCTTAAATGGTTGAAAATGCATAAAATCCTGTTAAATATGAGTACACATGCAGAAAAAGTATGGTATAATGTGTACATAATGATTCACAGAAAGTTCAAAAAGCTGTACACATTCACTAATGGGAAAAGCGAGTGAGAGATGCCGGTTTTTGGCAGGGTGAACAAATACATATCAGGAGGATATACATTTATGAAAAGAAAAATTGTAGCAGTTGTATTAGCTTCCACAATGGTATTCGGAATGACAGCTTGTGGCTCTTCAGGAGCAAGCGATTCCTCAAACACAGGAAGTGACGCAGCAACAGACAACACAGCAACAGATGACGGTTCAGAAGATGCAAACGTTACAGAAGGAAGTTCTGATGATGAAAACACACTGACCGTTTGGACATGGGATCCGAACTTCAACATCTATGCAATTGAAAAAGCAGCAGAGATCTATGCAAAAGATCATCCTGGATTCAAAGTAGATGTAAGCGAGATCAAATCCGACGATATCGAAACAAGACTGACAACAGCTGTTTCTGCAGGAGATCTGAGCACACTGCCTGACATCTTCCTGATGCAGGATAACTCCTTCCAGAAATATGCTACCAACTATCCGGATATCTTCACAGATCTGACAGATTCCGGTATCGACTTCAGCCAGTTCTCCGAAGCAAAAGTTGCTTACTCTACACTGGATGGAAAGAACTATGGTATCCCGTTTGATAACGGTGCTGTTATCGAGTGTCTGCGTACCGATATGCTGGAAAAAGCAGGATACACAATTGATGATTTTACAGACATTACATGGTCTGATTTCATGGAAAAAGCAAAAGTTGTAAAAGAGAAAACCGGACAGCCGATCCTGACATCTCAGGCTGGTTCTCCTGACCTGATCATGGAAATGCTGCAGTCCTGTGGTGAATCTCTCTTCAATGAAGACGGATCTGTTAATATCAAAGATAACAAAGCTCTGAAACCAATCCTGGAGATCTACAAACAGATGGTTGAAGACGGAACACTGGTAGAAGTTACTGACTGGGATCAGTACATTGCATCTATCAACAACAGCACAGTAGCTGGTGTTATCAACGGATGCTGGATCATGGCTTCTATCGTAGCTAATGATGATCAGTCCGGACAGTGGGCAATCACAAATATGCCGAAACTGGACGATGTAGAAGGTGCTACAAACTACTCCAACAACGGTGGTTCTTCTTGGGCAATTACAACCAACTGCCAGAAGACAGATCTGGCTATCGACTTTATGAACTCCACATTCGCCGGAAGCACAGAGCTCTATGATGACATTATCTCAAAAGGCGCTCTGGCTACATGGGCACCGGCTGGTGATTCCGAAGTATACGCTCAACCAGTAGAATTCTTCAGCAACGAAGCAGTTTATGCTAAGATTGTAGATTTTGCTACAAAAACTCCTTCTAATGTAACAGGTGCTTTCTACTATGATGCACGTGACGCTGTAGGTGCTGCACTGTCTAACATTATCCAGAGTGGTGCAGATATGGATTCTGAAATCGCAAATGCACAGGATACTGTAGAATTCAACATGGGTGGCTGATCTGACTCAGAATAATGAGCAATTGTTTACTGAAAGAATAGTAAGAAGTAAATAAAGATGGGGGTCTGCTTCGAAAAAAGCGGAGCAGACCCCTTCTTTCTAAAGAAATTAGAAAAGAAAGGAAGGATGGATTTCATGAGCAATCAGAAGAAAAAAGGATTGTCACTTGCAAAGAAACACAACCTGACCGGTTGGGCGTTCCTGCTTCCGGCAACCCTGTTGATTGGCTGGATGAGTTTTTATCCGATGATTCGGGCGTTCATACTGTCTCTTCAGACAGGTATGGGTGTAAACCTGAGCTTTAACGGTTTTGCAAACTATACACGTATTTTGAAAGACCCCACATTTAAACAGACATTATTTAATACGTTCTTCTACCTGATCATTCAGGTACCGATCATGCTGGTGCTGGCGCTGATGTTTGCATCTATGCTGAACAATAAAGATCTGAGATTCAAAGGCCTGTTCCGTACATGTATCTTCTTACCATGTGCAACCTCTCTGGTTTCTTACGCTATGATCTTTCGTTCTCTGTTTGCAAACGACGGTTTCGTAAACATGGTTCTGCGCAGCTTTGGATTATCACCAATCATGTGGTTTGGTAATGCATGGACAGCACGTGCCGTTATCATCATCGCACTGGTATGGAGATGGACAGGATACAACATGGTATTCTACCTGTCCGGTCTGCAGAACATCGAATATTCCGTATATGAAGCAGCAAAGATCGATGGTGCAAGCCCGATGCAGACATTCTTCAAGATTACGGTTCCGCTTTTGAAACCGACCATCCTGCTGACAACCATTACATCTACCAATGGTACCCTGCAGCTGTTTGATGAGTCCCTGAACCTGACAAACGGTGGTCCTGGAAAATCAACTATGACAATGTCTCATTATATTTACAACATCTCCTTCAAGCAGAGCCCGAACTTCGGCTATGCTGCAGCGATGTCTATCCTGATCCTGATCATGGTTGCTATCCTGGCAATACTTCAGATGAAAGTAGGTGACGAACGATAATGGGTAAAGGTAAAAAAGTTTTTTGATGTATTTGGTACTGAGTGTTGCGTCAATCGTTTCTGTATTCCCACTTTACTACATGTTCTGTGCGTCTACAAACAAGAGTATTGATGTCATCGCGGGGAAAATTAATTCCTGGTACGTATCTGATCGAAAACTTTAAAGCACTGATTGCCAACCAGAATCTGGGACTGGCACTGTGGAACTCTTTCAGAAATGCAACAGTTCTGACGATCCTGTGTCTGCTGGTTTGCTCGATTGCCGGTTATGGTTTCGAGATCTACCATGACAAAGGAAAAGATGTTGTATTTACAATCCTGTTAACTGCAATGATGATCCCTTTTGCAGCTATCATGATTCCTATGTTCCGTATGTTCTCTACACTGAAAATGGTAAATACCATGGGCGCATTCATGCTTCCATCCATTGCAACACCATTTATGATCATGATGTTCCGTCAGGCATCCAGATCTTTCCCTCATGATATCATCGAGGCAGCAAGAATCGACGGCCTGAGCGAAGTTGGTATCTTCTTCCGTATGTTCATTCCTACTATGAAATCTACATACGCTGCAGCTACCATCATCACATTCATGGGTGCATGGAACAACTACCTGTGGCCAAAGGTAATCCTGCAGAACAAAGACGCTATCACAATGCCAATGCTGGTAGCAAACCTGCTGGGTAACTACACCGTAGATTACGGTATGCTGATGTTAGGTGTATTCATCTGTACAATTCCTACAGCCATCATCTTCTTCGCATTCCAGAAGAGCTTTACAGAAGGTATCACAGGTGCAGTTAAATTAAAAAAGAGTCATCTGTTGGTGTTTTCGGTATTAATAAGTAAATTAAGGCGGATATTTATAATTTATATGAATATCCGCCTGCTTTTTTAAGGAGGAATTATAAAATGCGTACTTTTAATTATGACCGGGTAAAAGATCCTGCTTATTTTAATGACAATCGCGTGGCAGCGCATTCAGACCACAGATATTTTACTTCTGTGGAAGCAATGGAACAGGATGTGGATAACTTCCGTCACAGCCTGAATGGACTGTGGAAATTCCATTACGCCAAAAAATTACAACTCTACGATCCCGGGATTTGAGAAAACAGAATATTGTTGCAAATCATGGGATGATATCCGTGTACCGGCTCATATTCAGATGGAGGGATATGATGTACCGCAGTATGCAAATGTACAGTACCCGTGGGAAGGAAGAGAAGAAGTAGAACTGGGTCAGATTCCGGAGAGATTCAATCCGGTTGCTTCTTATGTGAAATATTTTGAAGTTCCGGAAGAGATGGAAGGCAAAAAAGGTATTTATCTCTTTCCAGGGTGCAGAAAGTGGTATCGCTGTATGGCTGAACGGTAACTTTGTAGGATACAGTGAAGATACCTTTACACCGTCCGAATTCGAACTGACTCCTTATCTGAAAGAAGGAGAAAACAAACTGGCAGCTCAGGTCTTCAAATGGACCAGCAGCAGCTGGTGTGAGGATCAGGATTTCTTCCGTTTCTCGGGTATCTACCGTGATGTCTATCTGTATGCGATCCCGGAAGTCCATGTATCTGATGTGAAGATCCAGACACTTCTGGACGATACCTTCACCAAAGCGGATCTGGTGATCGATACCAAAGCTACCAAGGCCGGAAAAGTAAAAATCACCTTATTCAAAGATGGAAAAAAACTGCAGAGTGTAGAAGAGACACTGGCAGGGGAGTCTCAGTATGTGATGAAAGTGGAGAATCCTGAACTGTGGTCTGCAGAATCTCCTGTATTATATGATCTGTTACTGGAAGTGATGGATGAGAACGGACAGGTGACAGAAGTGATCCCTCAGAGAGTGGGCTTCCGTCGTTTTGAGATGAAAGATTCTATCATGATGCTGAATGGTAAAAGAATCGTCTTCAAAGGTGTTAACCGTCACGAATTCAGTTCTGTATCCGGTCGTGTGGTATCCAGAGAGGAATTGATCAAAGATCTGGTGACCATGAAACAGAACAATATCAATGCGATCCGTACCTGCCATTATCCGGATGCGGTCGGCATCTATGAACTGTGTGACGAATATGGTATCTACATGATCGCAGAGTGTAATCTGGAGAGCCACGGAAGCTGGGACATCAGTGCAGAACAGACCGGTGACTTCAGCAAAGTCGTACCATGTGACCGTCCGGAATGGATGGATATGATGCTGGATCGTGTCAATTCCATGTATCAGAGAGATAAGAACCATCCGGCGATACTGATCTGGTCCTGCGGTAATGAGGCATTTGGCGGAAAAGTAATCTACGAGATGTCACAGCTGTACCGCAAGATGGATCCGAACCGCCTGGTACATTATGAAGGTGTCTACCACGATAGAAGATACAACGATACCAGTGATATGGAAAGCCAGATGTATCCGTCTGTAGAAGCCATCAAAGAATTCCTGGAAAAAGACAGAAGTAAACCATTTATCTGCTGCGAATACACTCATGCAATGGGTAACTCCTGCGGAGGCATGCACAAATATACAGATCTGACGGATTCCGAGCCGTCCTACCAGGGTGGATTTATCTGGGATTACATCGATCAGTCCATCTACAAAAAATGACCGTTACGGAAAAGAATTCCAGGCATACGGAGGTGACTTCAATGATCGGCCATGTGACTACAACTTCAGCGGAAACGGTATCGCATACGGCGGAGAAAGAGACGCATCTCCGAAGATGCAGGATGTGAAATTTAATTATCAGAACATTTCTGCCAAAGTGGAAAAAGACCAGGCAACCATCGTCAACAAGAACCTGTTTATCAACACAGATAGCTTTGACTGCTTCGTAGTACTTGCAAAAGACGGAAAAGAAGTAAAAGAAGTTCCGATGGAAACTCATGTAGCTCCTTTGAGTGAAGAGACCGTAAGTCTGCCGATCCCGGTACAGACTCTGCCGGGTGAATATGCAGTTACTGTATCCTTCCGTCTGAAAGAAGATACGGTATGGGCAAAACGTGGCCATGAAGTAGCATTCGGACAGGGTGTCTACAAAGTAGAAGCACCTGCAAAAGCTGTAAAACCTGCAAGATTTGAAGTGATCAGATCCGGTCATGACTTTGGTGTTCGCGGTGAAAACTTCGATGTGCTCTTCTCTTACCTGAATGGCGGTCTTGCTTCTTACCGTTACGGTGGAGTGGAGATGATCCAGATGATCCCAAGACCAAACTTCTGGCGTGCACCGGTTGACAACGATAACGGAAGCCTGATGCAGATGCGCTGCGGACAGTGGAAACTGGCATCCATGTATCTGTCTCACAAATATCCAACCGGAGGACATTATCCGGGAATGCATATCCCTGAGATCGAAGTTCTGGATGACAGTGCAAAGATTACATTTACTTATGCAATGCCAACGACTCCGGCAACCGAGTGCAAACTGAGCTATCAGGTATATGGAGACGGAAGCATCCGCACCACACTGACTTATGATCCGGTAGAGGGTCTGGGCGATATGCCGGAATTCGGTGTTATGTTCAAGTTCGATGCAGATTACGACAATGTAACCTGGTACGGCATGGGACCGGAAGAAACCTATGTGGACAGATGTGAAGGCGCAAAACTGGGTATCTACAGGAACAAAGTGGAAGATAATATGGCAAAATACATGGTTCCGCAGGAATGCGGAAACAAGGTTGGCGTACGTTGGGCATCCGTAACAGATCGAAAAGGCAGAGGAATGCTGTTTACCGGTGATGCTATGGAATTCTCCGCACTGCCATATACACCACACGAGATGGAAAATGCAATGCATCCATTTGAGCTGCCACAGGTACACTACACGGTAGTACGTGTATCCAAACAGCAGATGGGTATTGCCGGAGATGACAGCTGGGGAGCAAAACCACTTCCGGAATACCTGATCAAAACCGATGAAAAGATGGAATTTACATTCACATTCAAAGGGATCTGATGAAAATTACAAATAAATAATGAAACGAAAGGAAAAGCCTTTCTCCTTGAAGTGAAGGGAGAAAGGTTTTTCCGGTAATGCAGGAGAAGAACATATGGCAAGAGAAGTAAATTTTGGAAAAATGCTCCACGGTGGAGATTACAATCCGGAACAGTGGCTTCACAGCCCGGAGATTCTGGAAAAAGGACATCGAATATTTTAAAAAAATGCGAAAATCAATGAAGTGTCCCTTGGTATATTTTCCTGGGCAGTACTGGAACCGGTAGAGGGAGAGTTCCATTTTGAATGGATGGAAAAGATCATTGACCGTCTGTATGAAAATGGTATTTCTACAATTCTTGCCACCCGACCGGAGCAAGACCAAGATGGATGGCACAGAAGTATCCTGAGGTACTTCGTGTAGATGCCAGCCGTCACAGTAAATCTGTATGGAGAAAGACATAACCACTGTTATACATCTCCGGTATACGGAGTAAAAGACAAGAATTATGAATACAAAACTGGCGGCAAAAATTCAAAGATCATCCGGGTGTGATCGCCTGGCATATTTCCAATGAATATGGAGGAGAGTGTCATTGTCCGTTGTGTCAGGCGGCCTTTTAAAAACTGGCTGAAAGACAAATATCAGACAGTAGATAAGATGAACCGGGCATGGGCAACCACATTCTGGAGTCACCGGTATCATGATTTTGATCAGGTAGACAGCCCTTCCCCGAGGGGAGACAGCTCTCTTCACGGCCTGAACCTGGACTGGAAACGGTTTGTGACCGATCAGACGGTAGATTTTGTAAAATGGGAGATCCGGGCGATTCGGGATGCAGGATCCGACAAACCGACGACTATCAATATGATGTACAATTTCCAGGGATTAAACTACCACAAATTTGCAGATGTGGTGGATTTTGTATCCTGGGATAATTATCCACAGTGGCATAAGAAAGAAGAATACCTGACAGCTATGGATAATGGTATGCAGCATGACATTATGCGAAGTATTCAGAAAAAACCATTTTTGCTGATGGAGAACTGCCCATCGGCGACCAACTGGCAGTCCGTAAGCAAATTGAAGAAACCGGGAATGCTCCATGCAGCTTCCATGCAGGCTGTTGCCCACGGATCCGACAGTATTTTGTATTTCCAGCTTCGCCAGAGCCAGGGTTCCTCTGAAAAATTCCATGGTGCAGTGATCGATCATTATGGCAAAGATGACACCAGAGTATTCAGAGAAGTTACAGAAGTGGGTGAAAGCCTGGAGAAACTTCAGGAAGTTACCGGAGCGAAGAATCCCGCACAGGTGGCTGTGGTATATGACTGGGAGAACCGCTGGGCAATGGAAGACGCCCAGGGACCAAGAAATAAAGGACTGTTCTATAAGGAAACTGTGGAAAAATCCTATTACGCATTCCGCAAACAGGGACTGAATGTGGATATGATCGATATGGAGCAGGATCTGGATGGTTATAAAGTAGTAGCAGCACCTATGCTTTATATGTTCAGGGCAGGATTTGAAGAGAAGGTTCGTAAATACGTAGAAAATGGTGGAACCTTTATCCTGACTTACTGGTCCGGTATCGTAGACAGTACCGATCTGTGTTTCCTGGAGGGAACTCCCCATGGACTGATGGATGTGATGGGACTTCGCAGTACTGAGATTGACGGCTTGTACGATGGGGAATATAATAGAGGAGTACCGGTGAAAGGAAATGAGCTGTGTCTGACAAAAACCTATACCTGTAACCATCTTTGCGAACTGGTTAAGGTCTCTGCTGCACAGCCTCTGATGACCTATGAAACCGACTTTTATGCGGGTATGCCTGCACTTACCGTGAACCTTTTCGGAAAAGGAAAAGCATACCATGTCTGCGCAGACTTTGAACAGGGATTTTATGATGAAGTTTATCGTAAAATTGCAAAAGAAGCAGGTGTAAAACGTGTAGTTGCCCACATTCCGGAAGGCGTGGAAGTAAGCGTGCGCCGAAATCAGGATACAGATTATGTATTTGTACAGAACTTTAACCGCCAGCCGGTAGAAGTCAAGCTGCCTACAGAACGGTATCCGGTATGGCTGGGAGAGTATGATGGCACTATAGGTCGGTTCGGCACCGTGGTATTAAAAGGAAAGGCAGGAGAAAAGGAATGATTCAAGAGAGTATTGTAAAACTGGTACAGTATGGACTGGCAACCGGTCTGGTAGAAAAGGAAGACAAGCGTTATACTACGAATAAAATTCTGGAATTACTGCAGATGGATGCGATCGACGAAGAATATGTAAAACAGATTCTGGAGTCTGACGGAGCAGATCAGAGTGTGGTAGGTGAACTGGAAAGCATTCTGGGAGATATCTGTGACTATGCATATGAACATGGTCTGATGGAAGAAAACAGTGTAGGTTATCGCGACCTGTTTGACACAAAAGTTATGAGTCATTTTGGTAGACCGTCCAAGCAATGTGATCCGTCGCTTCTGGGAATTGTATAAAGAAGATCCGGTAAAGGCTACCGATGCACATTACAAATTCAGTCAGGATACCGATTATATCCGTCGTTACCGTATCGCAAAAGACATGAAATGGGTAGCACCGACCGAGTACGGTGATCTGGATATTACCATCAATCTGTCCAAACCGGAAAAAGATCCGAAAGCCATCGCAGCAGCAAAGCTGGCAAAACAGACATCATATCCAAAATGTCTGCTTTGCATGGAAAACGAAGGCTACGCAGGACGACTGAACCATCCGGCAAGACAGAACCACAGAATCATACCGGTAACCATCAACAACAGTGAGTGGGGATTCCAGTATTCTCCTTATGTATATTATAACGAGCATTGTATCGTATTCAATTCTCAGCATGTACCGATGAAGATCGAACGTGCAACCTTCGCAAAATTGTTTGACTTTGTAAAACAGTTCCCGCACTACTTTGTAGGATCCAATGCGGATCTGCCGATCGTAGGAGGATCGATCCTGAGTCACGATCATTTCCAGGGTGGACATTATGAATTTGCCATGGCGAAAGCACCGGTGGAAAAAGAAGTAGTGATCCCGGGATTCGAAGATGTCAAAGCAGGCATCGTAAAATGGCCGATGTCCGTCATCCGTATAAGCGGTCCGGACACGGAGCGTCTGATCGAACTGGCAGACAAGATCCTGTTAAAGTGGAGAGGATACACTGACGAGGCAGCATTTATCTTCGCGGAAACCGACGGAGAACCACACAATACCATCACCCCGATCGCAAGAAAACGTGGTGATATGTATGAGATGGATCTGGATTTTTGAGGAATAATATTACGACCGAAGAACATCCGCTGGGTGTTTATCATCCGCATGCGGAACTGCACCATATCAAGAAAGAAAACATCGGTCTGATCGAAGTTATGGGTCTGGCAGTGCTTCCGGCACGTCTGAAAGGTGAACTTGAAGGTCTGTGCAAAGCCATTGTGGCAGGCGAAGATCTGAGAAAAGATGAAGTTCTGGAAAAACATGCCGACTGGGTAGATGAACTGAAAGAAAAATATACTTTCACAGCAGAAAATGTGGAAGAGATTCTGGAAAAAAGAGATCGGCATTGTATTCAAGAAGGTGCTGGAGCATGCAGGAGTGTACAAATGCACAGAAGAAGGCAGAACTGCATTCATGAGATTTATTGACAGTCTGTAAAAGAAAATAACGATTTTTATATAATACTTTGGTAAAGTGTTATAAAAATAAAGAGCCGGGTTGACAACAGCAATTCGGCTCTTTATAATAAAAGCATTAACGAAACTACATATCGAGCCAATAGAAGGTTGCAGGAAAGCAGGCGAAAGCCCGCCGAAGGAATAATACTCTCAGGTGTCCGTGAAAAACGGACGGGACTGTAACCGGATGGCCCTCTGGAGAATCCCAAAGATGGGTGCCGAAGGTGAAAGCAGATCTGTGATCTGCGAATCTCTCAGGCAAAAGGACAGTGTGAAAGATACAAAAAGAAAAGCGGCATGTCGCAGTTGTTTTTTGTGTTTCGAGTGGATAATGAATAACAATTCTGAACAGAACCTGCAAAGGCGCAGAATAGTTATGGAAGTATCAGGTCCCGGGGATTTCCCCGGGACCTTTTTTGTCGGAAACGCTGTACTGGTTTCAGGTGAATAAAAAACGCTCTGCAAGGATGTGCCCCGGCGCATTCTTTTGTATTGGCTTGAAACGTAAGAAAAAGTGAGGGAGAAGAAAAAACATGGAATTTGTTACAAAAGTAGTTGAGTGTGTCAATACGTTTCTGTGGGATTATGCACTGCTGATCCTGCTTCTGGGTGCCGGTATCATTTACTCGTTCAGCCTGAAATTTATTCAGATACGAAAGTTTGGTGCTGGAATGAAAGCATTGTTTGGTAATTTTTCGCTGCATGGCGGGAAAGGAGAAAATGGTCTCAGTTCTTTTCAGGCTCTGACAACAGCGATTGCCGCCCAGGTAGGAACCGGTAATATCGCCGGAGCAGCAACAGCGATTGCATCCGGAGGGCCGGGTTCCATCTTCTGGATGTGGGTCAGTGCATTCTTCGGAATGGCTACCATCTATGCGGAAGCTGTTATGGCACAGCATACAAGAAAACTGGAAAACGGACACTATGTAGGAGGTCCGGTATATTATATAAAATACGTATTCAAGGGCAGATTTGGAAAATTCCTGGCAGGTTTCTTTTCTGTAGCTATCATTCTGGCCCTGGGATTTATGGGAAATATGGTACAATCCAACTCTATCGGTGCAGCATTTAACAATGCATTCCATGTACCGAAACTGGCAGTGGGAATCTGTGTGGCAGTGATTGCCGGCATCATCTTCATTGGCGGTATCAAGAGAATCGCAAGCTTCACAGAAAAAAGTCGTTCCGATCATGGCGCTGTTATACATCATCGGATGCCTTGTGATCCTGGTGATGCATCTTCCGGGGGTTTGGAACTGCATTCAAAGATATTTTTGTGGGTGCTTTTGCACCACAGGCAATCGCAGGCGGTGCACTTGGTGTAACGGTTCAGAAAGCGATGCGTTTCGGTGTTGCGAGAGGACTTTTCTCCAACGAAGCAGGTATGGGTTCCACACCACATGCACATGCAACAGCAGAGGTTAAGGATCCGTGTGATCAGGGAATCATCGCAATGATGGGTGTATTTATCGATACATTTATTATTCTGACACTGACAGCTCTGGTTATCCTGTCCACCGGGGTACTCGGTAACGGACAGACAGGTTCTGAACTGGCGCAGAGTGCATTCAACGTAGGATTCGGAAACTTTGGAAATATCTTTATTGCATTGTGTATGCTGTTCTTTGCCTTTACTACAATTGTCGGATGGTATTATTTCGGTGAAGTGAATGTTCGGCATTTGTTCGGAAATGGTGCAGTAAAAGTTTATGCAGTGATCGTTGTGATCTGCGTAATCATCGGATCCACATTGAAAGTAGATCTGGTATGGGATATGGCAGATATGTTCAATGGTTTAATGGTACTTCCAAACCTGATTGCACTTCTTGGATGCCTGGCGGTTGTTCGCAAATTGACGAAAAAAGAGCGAAAAAAAGCAAAGAAAAATAATGGAATATAGACAAAAACAGAAAAAGCCGCTTTGGGGAAAGAAACCAAAGCGGATTTTTTTGAAATTGGTTAAATTGTACTTGATTTTTATAAAACAATGGTATAATATATAAACATGACGAAACAACATTTAAACAATATGTCAAAATCACCAGAAACAACAAGGAAAAGTGAAGGGTATTGTGCGAAATGTTCACGATAGTGGGGTGACAAACTATATAATATCGTGAGCGAAACAAAAGATTCCGTAGTTATTATGACGAAACACAATATTAAGAAAAATTTGTGAAGAAATGTAGATTTTCGTTCGTGTTCATACGGTAGGCGCCAGCAGAGTTTTTCTGAAAAAATGTAGTATGGGCAGAAGGAAAATTTATATAGAGACAACGGAAGATTGACGAATATGATGTTGTCTGAGTTATTTTCAAGACCTAAAGGGAGGGAAAGAGATGAAAAGGAAAAATAGTTGCAGTTTTTAACAGCAGCTACGCTTGCAGTTGGTATGTTAGCCGGCTGTGGCGGTGGCGGAAGTGATTCCAGTTCCGGCGGATCTAAGGATTCCAGTGGAACAACTTCTACAGATGACGGTTCAGGCGGAAGCGGAACAGCAGCATCTGAAGGTATTACTACAGAAGTAGGAACTCCTCGTTCCGAGACACTGATCGTTGAGTGTCAGTCCCCAACAGATGTACCTGGTCAGTTCAACAGCTACATGAAAGGTACCCAGATGGGATTTGGTATTCATCAGCTGATGAGTGCTCATCTGTGGGAAATGGATACCGCAAATGGTGAACAGTGGGGCGAGATTGCTGATGGCATGCCTGAGTCCAATGATGATTTTACCGAGTGGACAGTAAAAGTTCGTCAGGGTATCAAATGGTCCGATGGTGAAGATGTAACAGCGGATGACGTTGTCTTCACTTTCAATATGATTAAAGAAAATGATGAAATCGGTGCCAGTGCAGCAACAAACCTGTACATTGATTCCGTAGAAAAAGTAGATGATTACACAGTTCTGTTTAAGATGAAAGAACCATTCCCGCGTTTCGTACAGAGATATGGTATCACTGTATGGGGAACTGATTACCGTATCGTTCCGGAACATATTTATTCAAAACAGTCCGATGTTACTACATTCAAGGATGAAGATCCTGTAGTAGCAGGTCCGTATACCGTAAAAGATTACGATTCACTGGGTGACTGGGTACTGTATGAACTGCGTGATGACTGGAAGGACAGCACACTTGGTGTTGCAGGATCCACTCAGTATGACTACGCAGAAGGAGCTACACCTCCGAAATACGTATGGTTCCGTACATTCGCAGACTCTACCACAAAACAGATGGCTATGATCAACAACGAAGTTGACCTGCTGTGTGAAGTAACACTGGAAGAGTTTGAAACCATGAAAGCTTCTAACGACAAAATCAACTGCTGGTACAACGATTTCCCATATGCAAACCCAGACGATCCGGGTGCAAAAGGACTTACATTCTCACACGGTCAGGGCGCACCGTTTGACAATCCAGACTTCCGTTGGGGTATCTGTTTAGCACTTAATATTGATGAGATTTCCATGAACACGTTCTCCGGAGCAGGACGTGCGGCTCCGATCCCGTTAATGAACAATACACAGTTCCTGCAGGAAACTTACACAATCCCAATGCAGGATTGGCTGGAAAACTTCGAACTGGATCTTGGCGATGGAACAACCTTCAAACCATATGACACCGGTTATGCAAAACGTATGGCTGAGTCTCTTGGCATCGAAGGAACAGATGAAGAACTGATTACCATGTTTGGTGCAGGCTGGTGGAAACATGATGAAGAAGCAGCTACAAAACTGCTTGAAAAAGCCGGTCTGGAAAAAGTAAACGGCGTATGGAATTATGAAGGCAAACCTTTCACCTTTGAGATGAGCTATCTGGCAGATACTGAGTTCCAGGAAGCACGTGGTGTACAGGCAGCTTACAACCAGCTGACAAAATTCGGTTTCCAGTGTACAATTGCTTCTAAATCTTCCGCAACATGGGATGTAGATGGTGGACAGGGTAACTTCCAGATTGCTGGTTACTGGCCATCCGGCGGTATCCTGAAAGACTTCTATTCTGCAATCAGCGGATTTGACGGTGATCTGATCAAACCTGTAGGCGAAACTGGTTCAGGTCAGGGACTTCGTTGGAATAACGAAAAAAGGTTACAGAGATACTTCATGAACTTGCTAATACTGATCCGGAAAGTGATAGATCTTACGAACTGCATACTGAATTCCTTAAGGAATGTGTAACAGATATGCCGGAAATCAACTTCCTCTCTGGTACAAAATTCGTTCCGACCAACTCAACTTACTGGGAAGGTTATCCGAATGCGGACAACCCGTACAATGGTCCATGGTGGTGGTGGAGCTGCTTCAAATACATGCTTCCAAACATCACTCCTACACAGGCTTAATCCTTTAAGTCTTTAGGAACAGTAATAAAATGATGAAAACAGCAAAAACTGACAGAGTTATTTGCTGAAATATCAGAAGGGACGGAGTTGTAAGAAAAACTTACGAGCCGTCCCTTTTGTGTAGAAATAGTAGTAAAGGAGTGCTGTGTATGAAATTTAAGAAATTCTTTCTGCAGCGAGTGCTTGCCTGGGCGCTGACTATCCTGATCGGTGTTACCTTTATCTTCTTCATTCCACGTATGTTTCCGTCAGATCCTGTTGAAAACATGATCGCACAGATTCAGTCACGTTCCGGTAACATGGATCCAGCTGAGATGGATGCCCTCCGTAGCAGCTTGCGTGTGCAGTTTGGACTTGATGGCTCGCTGCTGCAACAGTATGGATATTTCCTGTGGCATGGTCTGCTGCATTTTGACTTTGGTCCGTCACTGATGAGTTATCCGGAACCGGTAGGAAAGATCATTGGACGATATCTGCCATATACGTTGATGCTCTGTCTGACATCCACGTTTATTGCGTGGATCGTAGGTAACCTGATCGGTCTTCTGGCAGGATTTCGGGAAAAATAAAACTTCATCCAAGATTCTGGAAGCAATTGCAATTTTTATCTACCCGATTCCTTACTTCCTGGTAGCGTTGATCTTACAGATTGTATTTGCATTTATATTAAAATGGTTCCCGTTGCAGGCAGTTATCAATACTAAAGGTGGATTTGGTCCTTGGATCGCTTCTGTGGTCAAGGCTTCCATCCTTCCGGGAATCTCACTGCTGTTACTTGGTACCGGATGGTGGATCATCTCCATGAAATCTCTGGCGAGTACCACAGCAGAAGAAGATTATGTACGTTATGCCCGTTTCCGTGGACTTTCCGAGTTCACCATTGGCAAGAACTATGTAATGCGTAACTCCATTCTGACCCAGATCACAGCACTGGCAATGAGCCTTGGTGGTGTCTTCGGTGGTTCCATCATGACCGAGATTATTTTCGGATACCCTGGAGTTGGTTCTCTGATTCAGGCCGCGATCCTGCAGTCGGATTATAATATGATCCTTGGTTGTATTACAATTTCCATTGTAGCGATTGCTTCAGCAACTTTAATTGTGGACCTGATCTACCCGTTCATCGATCCGCGAATCCGGTACGGCTGATAAGAGGGAGGGACAGACATGAAGAAATTTTGGAAAACAGCCAATTTTCGTTTAAAAGCAGGCTTGATTTCTACTTGCTTTTTCCTGATCATTGGATTCGTAGTATATTTTATCCCACATACAAATCCGTTTACCTATAATACATACCCGAATAATCTGGGAGTTTCTGCTGAACATTGGCTTGGAACCACCAGTATGGGACAGGATATTGTATGGTTGCTGATCGAAGCCATTCACAATTCTCTGATGATTGGTCTGATCGTAGCTACTATTGGTACTGTTGTGGGTGTTCTGGTTGGTCTGCTTGCAGGTTTTGCAGGCGGCGCGTTGGACAGAGTGCTGATGATTATCACGGATACTTTCGTAGTAATCCCGTCTCTGCCGATTCTGATCATGATGACTTCCCTGATGAAAGGAAGCTCCACTGTAATTGTTATGGCACTTGTTCTTGCGATGTTCGCATGGGCATGGCCAAGCCGTCAGATCCGTTCCATGGCTCTGACAATCAAAGAGCGTGACTTTATTCACACAGCACGTTTTTCAGGTGAAAGTACTTTACAGATCGTTGTAACGGAGATTCTTCCGTTCGCACTGTCCTGGTCACTTTCCAACTTTATGAATGCAACACTGAGTGCAATCGGTTCAGAATCCAGTTTGGCCGTTCTGGGTCTGTCACCGGGAAACCTGGTTTCTCTTGGTAACATGATTCAGTGGGCAAGAGGATACAATGCAGTCCTGGCTAAGAGATGGCTTTGGATCGGTTCTCCGATTGTTGCAACCGTTATCTTATTTGTTGGCCTGTTCATGTTGATTACAGGTTACAACGATTATCAGGCTAAGAAGAGAGGCAGGTGATAGGTATGCTGAAAATCGAGAATTTGTCAACGTCTTATAAGACAATAGACGGTGATGTACACGTACTCAAGGACATTAACTTTGAGATTAAAGACAATGAGATCTTCGGCATCGCAGGCGAGTCCGGATGTGGTAAAACCACCCTGCTGAACACTCTTTATGATATTGTTGACTATCCGTTAGTGATCGATCAGGGGCGTGTTGTTCTGGAAGGTGAAAAAGACGGAAAGAAATATTCATTCGAATCTGGAAAGATTCGTGACACCTGGTGGAACAATATCGCATATGTGCCACAGGCTGCACAGAGTGTTCTGAACCCGATCGTTCGTCTGAAAACACAGTTTTTGGATTCTATTCCAAAGGACCAGAAAAAGAATGAAAAACCGGAGGAAACTCTGGCAAGAGTTGCTGATTATCTGAAAGAACTGAATCTTTCCCCGGATGTTCTGGAGTCATTTCCATTCCAGCTGTCCGGTGGTATGAGACAGCGTGCGATCATTGCACTGGCAACCTTTATGTCTCCGGGTGTTGTTCTGGCCGATGAGCCGACAACCGCTCTGGACGTAGTTGTACAGAAGGGTATTCTTATGATGCTGATGCGTCTGCAGAAACAGTTAAAGAATACAATGATCATTGTAAGTCATGATATGGGTGTTCATTATCAGATCACAGACCGTATGGCGATCATGTATTCCGGTAGTGTTGCAGAGCTCGGTAAGACAGAAGATATTTTCAATGATCCGATTCATCCATATACAAAGATGCTGGTAGATGCTCTTCCGCGTGTAGGCGAGGATGTACAGCGAGTTGGTATCGCAGGACGTCCGCCGGCACTGAAGAATCCACCGCCAGGATGTCGTTTTGCACCTCGTTGTCCGCATGCTACGGACCGGTGCCGCAGTGAAGTTCCGAAATTCCGGGAAATAAGACCGGGTCGTTTCGCTGCGTGTCACTTATTAGAAGAGGAGGTGAAGACGAATGGCTGATAAATTATTGGAAGTAAAAGGCGTCAGCAAGATTTTCCGTGTAGGTGGTATGCTGCGTGGTAAAAAGCTGGTGGCTGTAGATAATGTTTCTTTATCTATCGATGATGATAAACCGGTAATCCTGTCTATCGTAGGCGAGTCCGGTTGTGGTAAGTCTACTTTATGTAAGATGATTCTTCGTCTTCATAACCCGGATATGGGTGACATCGTTCTGGATGGAAAATCTTATGCAGATAAAAAAGCTATGATCCAAAACAGTTCAAACTGGATGTACAGCCGATCTTCCAGAATCCATACGAATCTTTCTCAGCAAGAAAGACCGTAGATACTTACCTGTATAATACTGCTCTTCGTCTTGGCATCGCAAAGAACAAAGCAGAAGCAGATAAAGTTGTTGATGAAGCATTAAAGAGTGTTGGTATGTCTCTGGCAGTCGTAAAAGGAAAATATGCGACTCAGTTCTCGGGTGGAGAGCTGCAGCGTGTATCTATCGCGAGAGCCCTGATTACTCGTCCGAAACTGATCATCGCAGATGAGCCTGTTGCGGCAATCGATGCATCTATGAAGATGAACATCGTAAACCTCTTTAAAGAGCTGCGTGACAAATACAAAATCTCATTTATTTATATTACTCATGACCTGTCGACTGCATATTATGTATCCGATTATATCGCAACCCTGTATCGTGGCTGCCTGATCGAATACGGACCGGCAAAACAGATCATGGACAATCCGGCACATCCGTATACTGAACTTCTGATGAGTTCCGTACCGCGTGTAGGAGATAAGTGGGAGAAAGAGATTGCCATGCCGGATATGGAAGGAAAAGAATACGCAGTGGAATACTGTAAGTTCGCTCCTCGTTGTCCGTATGCAACCGATGAATGTCGTCAGAAACGCCCGGATGCAACAGATATGGGCAATGGCCGTATGGTACTTTGCTGTCACCCTCTGTGCCAGCAGACAAAGGAAGCATAAGATAAGCTTGTAAAACATAAAAAGGCTGCCGCCTTCGGAACCTGTGAGAGTTCCGGGGGCGGCAGCCTTTTGCTTTGCGGGAAATTACTTTCCTGTAAAGTAAAAAACGCTCCGCGAGGATGCACCAAGTCACTAGAGCGTGTCTGAAAAATCATTTCCGCAATCTGCAAGCCCCACTTTGCGGTATATTTTACCCTCATTCGGTTGCCGTAGCCCGCTACGCCGCCCTCATTCGGATAAAATCTCCCACAAACTGAGA
>ENA-OQES01000318-OQES01000318.1-human-gut-metagenome-genome-assembly--contig:-NODE-318-length-20999-cov-3.950652_pt1 | contig 20999 bp, 23 predicted proteins | sample MGYA00242798_ERZ504641 | MGnify/ENA primary metagenome ERZ504641 (study PRJEB26092, sample SAMD00036327) | human gut metagenome | host: Homo sapiens | study: EMG produced TPA metagenomics assembly of...
ATATTCATTCGCATTATGACGCACATCGGACAAGTCTTTTACGAAATACAAAGGAGGATTTTCTTATGAAAAAGCGTCTACTCAGCTTATTTCTGACATTCAGTATGCTGCTGACCTTTTTCCCTGTGGGCACTGTCACTGTTTTTGCAAGCGATTCCCCTATGGCATATACAGATGGTTCTTATCAGTTTATCCTCAATGCTGACAATACTGCAACAATAACAAAGTATACGGGCAATGAACGTAGGATCACGATCCCTGCTCAGGTAGCACAAGGTACTCAAACATATCCTGTATCAAAAATTGGAGACCGGGTGTTCAACAATTACATATACACCCTGACAAGTGTCCAGATCCCCGACACTGTAACAGAAATTGGCAGCAATGCTTTTTATAATTGCACCTCACTGAAAAGCGTTACTATCCAGGACAATAAAACATCCTGCGTGAAAAAGATCGGCCGCCAGGCCTTTATGTTTTGCAGCGTATTATCAGATATTTCCATTCTCGATTCTGTAACAGAGATCGGCTCTGAGGCTTTTCATCATTGCGAAGAATTAGATACTGTCACCATTCCAGAGGGTGTAACATCCGTTGCAGACGGCATGTTCAGTTATTGTTACAGCTTGCACACCGTTACTCTTCCAGACAGCGTAACTGCCATTGAAGAGCGGGCTTTTACCGGAACTGCATTGACTCAAATTCATATTCCTGCCAATGTGGCACAGATCGAAACTGATGCATTTTCCGAATGTTTCGCTCTCTCAACGATCACATCAGACAGCGAAAGCTATCCGGCAATAGACAATGTGTTGTACGAAAAATCAGCAAATGGTGATTACACCTTAGTTCGTTATCCTTCTCGAAGGGAAGATCTTGCCTTCAAAACACCCCATGCTGTGGCAAGAATTGGAACTCATGCTTTTGATTGTTGTTTGTATCTGACCTCTGTGAAGATGCCAGACTCTGTGATTTCTATTGGAACGGGTGCCTTTATGAATTGTTCCGCTCTGCAAGACATTGAACTCTCATGCAGGATCACAGAACTTTCGGAATCAGTTTTTGCAGGTTGTATCAGTTTAAAGAGCGTCGATATCCCGGAGGGTATCACACAGATCCTCGATGATGCTTTTGCTGGCTGCGAGCAGCTCGAACGGATTGCAATTCCCAGCAGTGTAACCAAAATTCCCGAGTCGGCATTTTCCTCTTGTGAAAGTTTGAAAACTGTGGAGTATTCAGGCTCTCGTTCTCAATGGAACGCTATTTCCACGGATTCTGGCCTACAAAATGTCCCTGTAGCACCTGGTTCTATTGATGTTACGGTAACCAGCGACATCCGTACCGTTACCGCCAAAGTTGATGGCAGCAGCGTTCCCATCAACGATGGCAAATTCATTGTCACGATTGGTAAAACAGTGGAATTGACCGTCAGCGATCCCCAGTACAGAGATCGTTATACCTGGGCAGGGGGCAGCGGCACTGTGAGTGCAGACAATACCACCTATACTTTTGTTGCAGGTCAGGATGATACAGCCGTAACTCTGACCACTGTCGAACACACAAATTATGACACCGGTGATTTCACCATCAGCGGTCTAGCGGACTATTCCTATGGGGACAATATCGATATCAGGATCGAGCCCAAGGATACACGCATCACAGATTACATTGTAAGATATGTCAGGAATGCAGGCACCTCAAACGAAGAAGAATTCAATGAGCTTCCAAAAGATGCCGGAACATACACCCTGCGAATCATTCAGGGTGATACCGTCCGAATCGACATTCCGGAAAAGATCACGATCCACCCCGTTACCATCACCAATGATACTTTCCAGAACGAACTCGCTGTCACCCTTCCAGCGGATGCTGTGGAAGAGGAAGGCAATGATCATACAGCCACAGTGACTGTCCGGGCGGACAGCAGGCTGAATGCTCTTTTGCAATCTGACGAGATCAAACTTGAGATTGTCTATCTCAACGATATGGGAGAAGAAGTCATCACTCCCACAAAAGCAGGCAGGTATACCGTAAAGGTAAAGATCCATTCCAATAGTCCCAATCTGCTCTCTGCCATCGTGGACGGAGGCACGTTTGAAATTCGCCAAAAAGCTGCTCCCATTGTTCCCACTGCAGATCTTTATCCCCTGACCATTAAGAATGCTGACGTTTTTATTGAGCATGATGGCGAAGAGATCCATGCTGAGAGAAACGAGATTGGTGATCTGGTTGCAAAGGTGCCTGAAAACGCCAGTGTAACTGTCACCTACATCAGCCAGAGCGATGCCATTGCGTTCGATCAATGGTTGGTCAGCGGTTTGGACGATTCGATCGATGTCAAACAAAATCCATTGCACTTTCAAATGCCCGCAGGTGAAAAGGGTGTAACGATTGAAGCCATGACAAAAGATGCTTCCATCGAAGATGGTGGTTCTGGCATTCTGGGCACCGTTATGGTCATTGGTGCTGCCGCTGTATTGACATGGCAGGGCTGCCGAATCGGCACGGAGCTTTATCTGAAGCGTATTCTCCCCGATGGCGCAGCGATCCCCGCCAATGCCACCGAACTTGCCGAACTGGTGTGGGATGATGCCGGCAAGCCTGTTCCCGCTGCTGCGTTGGACACGGATGCCACTGACGCACAGAAGGCTCTCACCTGGGCTTCTGAGAACCAGCTGCTTCCTTCCAATAAAACTGCAGATGCTTCTGTAAGTTACTGGGAAGTGATCCAGATCTGGCGCAAGGCGCAGACACTCAAGAACTAACCCTGGCAGGCAGAAAGCCCCCTGACGATTACACTGTCAAGGGGGCTTCCTGCTGTTTATTGGTGAACCCAATAGAGTGTTCACGATCTTCTTCGTCTTTTTATGATGTACACCACCGGCCTGAAAGTCATGGGCACCTTCTCTTTTTACCGCTTCGCGTGGCGCTCACCCATGGGGATGACATCACAAAAGACGCACCGGCTTTTGGTGGAAAGGGCCACATCCTTGTGGTAGCAGCCAAAGAACCACTTTTCGTAGGTCAGCTTCAGCAGGACCTTATCAAGAAACAGGTGCAGGCGGTTGGATTCGCCCACAGCGAGGGAAGTAAAAATCAAGGAATCTGCTTGGGGCATCGTGGGTCAGCACATAATCTACCTGCCAGCCGTTTGCTTCGAGATTGGCCTCACAGGCGGCGTATTCCTCATCGCTGGGCATCTCCTGCGGCCACCAGTTGTACCCGGCCTCCCGCTCTTCCTTGTCGGGGCTCTCGGTGCCGCCGAAGCACAGGTATTTCTTTCCCTCCAGCTCCAGCACGCTGCCACGGCAGACATGGTACACATTGCCGCCCAAAGCCTGGACCCTGCCGCCAAACCGCTCCTCGACGGGGTACTGGGCCAGCAGGTCGTAATTCTCGTGGGCACCATCAAGGAAAAGCAGGGTATAGGGGCGCTTGCGCAGCCAGTCGAGCTTTTTCTGTTCCTCCTTGCTGCCATCCCACACAAAGCCGAAATCGCCCAGCACCACCACAATGTCCCGTTTGCCCAGCCAGCGGAGCCTGCCGTGCTTGAAACGGTCAAGCTCGCCGTGGGTGTCGCCTGTCAGATATACCATAGTCCCCTCCTGCCGCTTTGTGAAACCGTGGCAAAACCCTTGTCTCTGCGCGGCAAACCTGTTATTATTAAAGGAGCGAATCTTTGTTCGCCATTCTTTGTCATTTCCGGGCGCAGCGCCCGTATTTTATATATTATCGCTTTTTAAAGGAATTGTCCACATGAAACGTATTTTTGCACTGCTTTTATCCCTTGCCGTCCTGTTCAGCTGCCTTGCCGTGACGGCCGGAGCCATGTTCGACCCCAGCACGGTCTACGATGTCAAGGCCCAGAGCGCCTATATCGTGAACACCGACACCAACATCATCGTCTATGAAAAAGACAGCGAGAAGCAGGTGTCTGCCGGGGGCCTGACGAAATATATGACCATTGCGCTGGTGCTGACCAACTATGCCGACCGGCTGGACAACACGTTCACGATGCCCTTTGCCATCTCGGACTATGTCCACAACACCGACAACGCCGACATGCGCTCGGGCGAGACCTTCACCTACCGGGAGGCCCTTTATGCCATGGTGATGCGCAATGCCAATGAAGCCGCCATGGGTCTGGCCTACGAGCTCTCGGGCGGCGATCTGGCGGGCTGGGTGAGCCAGATGAACGCCCTTTCCCAGCGCATCGGCACCACCAACAGCACCTGGACAGATGCCTGCGGGCTGGACAGCGGCAACACCACCACCGCCGTGGACATGTACCTGATCCTGCGCTACCTGATGAGTTTTGATGCCTTCAAGGAGATCTCCGCCGCCCCCACCTTCACGATGCCAGCCAAGGAAAAGCACGCCAAGAGCTTTGTGCTGCTGAGCCAGAATGTGGCTCTGAACAAGACCAGCGGCGGCAGGTTCTACCGCAGCGCCATGCAGGGCGGTATGTGCGACGTGATGGCCTACAAAAACGACAGCGGCGATCAGAGCTATGTCTCGTGGGCCAACAAGGACGGGGCCACCTACATCTTCTGCATCATGCAAAGCCCCGACACCTGCGATGATTACGGCTATTCCAACCGCCGCCCGGCTCTGTACGAGACCACCAAGCTCATCGACTGGGTGTTCGAGAGCTTTTCCATCCAGGCCGCGCTGGACACCGACCAGGCGCTGGCGGAGATCCCGGTCAAATACTCCTCCGATACCGACACCCTGCAGCTCTATCCCGCCGACAGCATGATGACCCTGCTGCCCTCCACGGGGGATGGCTCGGTGACGCAGAAATATTTCCACCTGCCCGATTACGCCACGGCCCCCATCCAGCAGGGCGACGTGGTGGGCACTGTGGAGCTCAAGCTGGCAGGCGAGACCATCGGCGTGGTGAACCTCATTGCCGGACAGGATGTCCATCAGAACGCATTGCTCTTCACGGTCTCCAAGGTGCAGGCCTTCTTCCACAGCCTGTATCTCAAGGTGGTCATCGTCCTCTCCCTGCTCACTCTGGCGGTCTACGGCCTGTGGGTGTTCATCAACCTGTGGAACGGACGCAGACCGAACCGAAAGATCCATAGAAGATAAACCCCACCGCCATCCCTACGGGATGCCACCGCCCCTGATAGGGGCGGCCTTGGCAAAACCGGACAGCTTTACGCCATGCCAAGGGCCCCCAACTATTAGGGGGGACTGTCACGCGAAGCGTGACTGAGGGGTTTCGCCACCGATCACAAAGAAGCTCCACCTTCACGGCGGAGCTTCTTTCTATTTCTTAGTCAATCGTCGTTTTTGTTCTGCCGATGCCGAGCACTGCTGTCGTGATCCTTTTTCCAGCTGTTGCAGCCGCACACGCCGTCCACCGTCAGGCTGGTGCGGCGCTGGTAGCCTCTCAGGGCTTCCTCGGTGCGGGTGCCGAACAGGCCGTCGATGCGGCTGCCGGTCTGGTACCCCAGTGTGGAAAGGGCGTCCTGCAGGATCATCACATAGCAGCCCCGGCTCCCACGCCGCAGGGTGGGGTAGCCCGCTGTGGTGCCGCTGCAGGCCGAGGTACCGTAGCGGCGGTCAAAGTGCACCCAGGTGGGGGTCTGGCTCAGGGGCTCCACATAGCCCCATGCTCCGGTGGACCGGGCGGCCCTATAGATGGCCGTGCGCCGGCTCTGGGTCAGGCTCTGGCCCACATCAAAGGCCACGCCGGCGTAATGCTGGCTGCGGGTGCCGTGGCCGCCTTCCCAGATGCGGCGGAAGGCATACCCCACCGGGATGCCCTTGCCGTACTTGCGGCGGGTCAGGTTCCATGCCTCCATGGCGGCGATGGTCGTCCAGAGCACCGGGCTCCCCGATTTGCCCCGGAACTCCCGCAATGTCAGGGTGCGCTCGGTGCTGTAAGGCATCGGGTCGTTTTCGTTCAGGCTGTTGTAGGTGTACACCTTGTTCTCATAGGCATCGTAGATCAGCAGCCGTGCCATCCGTCATCCCTCCTCGCATTCGCAGCTCTGGGCACGGAGCGCGGCCCAGGTCTCCTCGTTCACCGTGCCCGTCACCAGCAGGTCCGCCCGCTCCTGTGCTGCCCGGACACCTTCTGTTTCCTTCGGGCCGAAGCGGAAGTTCTCGGTCACATAGTCCTCGCCGCAGATCCGCATATAGCGTCCATTGAGCCACTGTTCGATCTGCCCCACATCCGGGCCAACGCTCCCCTCTTTCATGGCGCGGCCCGGGTAAGCATCGGCCTGCCCGGCATCCCGGTCAGGGTTGGGGGAAACGGCGGCCAGCTGCAGGCTCAGGGCCTCCACCGCCGTCCAGGTCTCTGCATCCGCGACCCCGGTCTCGGGCAGATCCAGCAGGGCCTGTGCACTGCGGGTAGAGGCCGCCGTCTCGTCGGTATACCGGTCAGACAGGGACGGGCTTTCCACGCTGTCGAAATAGTAGGCAATGCGCTGCAAAAGGAGGTTGTAGTAGAGCACCGCGTCCCCCGTGGCCCCCACTGCCAGCGGTGTGCCCGGGTAAGGCAGGCGCTTCAGCGTGACCACCGGGCCGGACACCCGCAGGATGCTGGCTTTGCCGTAGAGAGAATTCCAGGTCGTGCGCCCTACTACGCCGTCCACTGTCAGCTTCGCAAAGCGCTGGTAGGCCCGCACGGCGTTCTCGGTCGCCGCACCGAAGCTTCCGTCGATGGAAACAACGGGGATGCTGCTCTCGTAAGCGCTCATCAGGTAGAGGTAGAACTGCAGCTCCCGCACTGCCGTTCCGGTGCTGCCCCAGGCGCAGAATGCCCGGATACTCACCGGGGCGCAGGCTGGCTGTGAGCAGCCGGTTGGCGATATCGTTGTAGACCTCATACAGCTTGTTCCAGGTCGTGCGGCCCACCACGCCGTCACTGGTCAGGCCGAAGTAGCTTTGGAATCTCCGCACTGCCGCCGCCGTGCCTGCGCCGAATTTCCCATCTACGGTCAGGGTGTTCAGGCTGGGATACACCGTGCGGGCGATCTTGAGCCAGAACTGCACCAGCCGGACGTTCTGCCCGCTGCTGCCCTGCCGCAGGGCCGTACCCGGGTAGGCGTTGGGCCTGCCGTTGTCGGACTGGATGCTGCGGAACTGATCGTAGAGTTCTGTCCAGGTGGCGCGGCCCACCACGCCGTCCACAGACAGGCCGTATCTTCGCTGGAAGGCCCGGACCGCACCGGCGGTTCCTCTGCCGTACACGCCATCCACTGTCACGGAGGGGATGCTGCTCTCGTACTGGGCCAGGGTGTTCAGCCAGAACTGCAGCTGCTCCACGGCGCTGCCGGAAGAGCCGACGCGCAGGACAGTGCCGCCCCAGGTGCCATCCGAGAGGGTGCCTGCGGCTGTTTCTCCCTCGCTGGTCAGCTCTGCAAGGTCTTTCACCGAAACGTAGATATAGCTGATCTTATACCAGGTCTGCCGCCCCACCACGCCATCAGCGGTCAGGTTGAACTGCTTCTGGAATCTCTTCACGGTCTCGGTCATCCTGCTGCCAAAGACTCCGTCCACGGTCAGCAGGCCGAGGAAGGGGTAATCCTTGGTGATGCGGTTCAGCTGCCGCTGCAGGGTGAACACCGCCGTGCCCCGGTCTCCCCGCCGGAGAGGAGAGCCCGGATAGCTTCTGGGGATGGACTGGATGTTGCTGGTGCGGACGATCTCGATATCGCTGCCGTAGTAATATTTGAGAATGCTCAGGGCATTGCGGCCCTGATTTGCCAGCGTGACCGTGCCCCACTGCTTGAGTCCCGGGCAGGTAACGGACTTTCCGTCACAGTATTCGGAGTAGTAGGGATTCACGGTGCCGGTCTTGCGGATGTAGGTGTTGAAGATATCATCCGTCAGCTTTACCATCACATCGAACACGGTGCGGCCATGGACATAATACTGGTCGTAGCTGGTGGAGTTGGTGATATTGAAGGTGTAGCCCTTGCTGGGATACCACTCGGTGTAAATGCGGTTGAGCGCCAGCGAGATCTGGCAGTGGATGTTCGCTTTCAACGCTTCAATGGGCCAAGTGGGGTAGACCTCGCTGGAAGCCACATTGGCGATATAATCCCGGAAGGACACCGTCACGTTCCGGGCCGAGGCGGCGGGCCTGCCCAGATGGACCGTGATATTTTTTGGCACGATGACCCGGTCCAGCACCCGGCTGCCGGTGCAGTGCTCGGTGGGGGTCGGGCCGCTGCCGCCGTTCCCCGCAAACAGAGCGTGGGTGGGGATGATCACGGGCGGGTTGGCGATGTCTTTTCCCTCCTCGGTGTCCGGGATCATCTCAGGCCGGGCCAGCGTGACCTGCCCGGCAAAGATCTGGATGCCCTGGATGCGGACGGTGCGGTAGCCCGGCTTTCTGGCTGTCAGGCTGCACACGGCATAGGGCAGGGTCGTGGTGTTGTTCTCGTCCAGCGAGAGGGCACAGGCCGGGGCACAGATGGCCACATCCTCGGCATTGCCCTCGGCATCGGTGATGCGGTGAGCCGTGAAGCCGCTGCCGGTGATCACAACAGTCACTCCCTCCACCGGAGCCGACTGCCGGGGCCGATAGGTCTGGATACGCAGGATGCCATTCATCATATCAAAAAAACTCCATTTGCCGATAAGCTGATTCTCTTACAGCTTATTCCGCAAAGGAGCAGAGGGTGCACTTTTTCAGTTGATGTAGCAGCGGTCCTGACCCACCAGCCAGTCCTCGCACAGGCGCTCGGCTTCTTCCACGCTGCGGCTCACACAGCGGAACAGCGCCCCGTTCAGCGAACAATAGGAGTAGCGGACTTTGGGCACACCGTTCGCATCCTTAAACTGTTCACAGCGTTCCTGCCCGGGCATCAGATAAAATGGTTCCATTTTCCACGCGCTCTCCTCATTTTTGTCATGTTATGGCATTCTGCGGCACCGCCGCGCAACACCTTGCCTATTGTATCACCATCCGGCGGCAAAGGCTATTCGCCGATTGGACAAAAAGAACCGTGATTCTTCGGCCATGATTGCCATTGACAAGGTGTTTTTCGCATTCCGCTGCGGGCGCAGCGGTCGGCCCCACCCTTACACGACCATGCACCACAGCGGGGTGGTGATGAGGGAAAGCACCGTGGAGACCGCAACGCACTTGCTGGCAAAGGCGGAATCCCCGCCGTACTTTTCCGCCAGAACGGCGGTCACGCCGCCCATGGGCATGGCGGCTAATACCACGGAAACACCGGTCACAAGGCTCTCCGCGCCGCAGAGCCTGCATCCCAGCAGCACCGCCGCCGGGATAAGCCCCAGCCGGATGAGGCAGTAGAGGAAGCAGTCCTTATCCCAGAGTCTGCCCATCCGGCTGCTGCCGATGATGGCACCGATCAGGATCATGGAAACGCCCATGTTGCAGTTGCTCAGGCTCTTGACGGTGCGGCCCAAAAATGCCGGGCAGGGGCAGCTGAGAGGCCATCAGCACCATGCCCACCACAACCGCCAGGATGCAGGGGTGGGTGAACGTTTTCCGCAGCACAGCCCTGCGGTCTGCCCGCATCTCCTCTTTGGAAGCGGGCTTTTCGTCCTGCAGAAAGTAGCTCACGCCCACCGACCACATTGCCACGCGCTGGGGGAATGAGGTAGATGGAGCTGAGCAGCAGGCCGCTGCTGCCCCAAGATGCCGTCCACCAGTGCGCTGCCCAGAAACGCACCGTTGGAGCAGACCGTGCCATACTGGTAAACACTCCGCCTTGCAAAGGGCAGCCAGTTGTAGCCCAGGGCACACAGCACCACACAGCCGATCTGCAGCGCCAGCGAGATCACAAGGATCGACGCACTGCTCTTCAGCACATCCCAGCTGAACTCCACCAGAAACGACTGGATGATGTTTGCGGGCAGGATGACATTGATGAGCAGATCGGTCAGGCACTTTCGTCCCTGTGCGTTGATGATGCCCTTGCGGGCCAGAAAAAAGCCAATGAGGGTCAGCAGCGCAAGCTGGCCCTGCAATGTCAGCAGACTTGAAATTTCAGCCATGATTCCTCCTGTGTTTTGCACCAAAAAAGACTTCTTTGTTCAAAGTATAAGAAATCCGGCCGGGAAAAGCAAGGATTCCGATCACTTTTCAGCCCAGCGGCAGGTACACCACCGCTTTGGCACCGTCGGGGGGTGTTCTGCCCGAACACTGCCCTGCCGCCATGGGCGGCGGCGATCTGCCGCACTACATATAAGCCAAGGATATGGGGCGCATTTTCGGCAGGCTCCGCAGCATTCAGCGCCGCCAGAACGGCAGAGGGATAGCCGATGCCGTCATCTGCCACGGTCAGGCAGAAGCGCTCCCCTGCCCGCCGGGTGTGCACGGTAATGTTCACCGGCTTTGAGTTATGCCGGACGCTGTTGTTCAGCAGGTTTTCCAGCAGCCGCGCCAGCAGCGCCTCATCCACCGAAAGCACCGTCTGCTCTGCCGGTTCTTCCTGTTCCAGCGTGATCCCGCAGTGCTCTGCCAGCGGGCTTTCGCAGAACTGCGCCACCAGCTGCCGGAACAGCGGCCCTGCCCGGAGGTCTTTCCGACGCAGGGGTTGGGCACCGTATTCCAGCTTACTGGTCAGGTTCAGGTCATCAATGAGGGTGCGCAGCTTTTCGCACTGGGTGCGGATGCCGGCCGCTTTCTGCCGGGAGCTGTCCGGCAAAAGTGCATCCTGTTCCAACTGCTCCGCCCAGCCTAAGATCAGCGCCAGCGGGGTGCGCACGTCATGGCTGACCCCTGCGATCCACTGGGTGCGGGCGTTGTCCCGCCGGGAGAGCATCTCATTTTTGGCTTGCAGCTGCGCCCCGGTCCGGTTCAGCTTTTCTGCCAGTTCCCCGGCAAAACCATCCGTAGGCAGCCCGGACGGTCTGCCCCCTGCGCCAGTGCATCCAGACCGTTTGCCACGGTCTCCAGCCGCTTTGACCCCCCGCCAGCTCAACCAGAAGCAGAGAACCAGACCCAGCAGCAGCATTCCCAGCGCTGCTGCCGGGAGCACCCGCACCATGCTCAGGGCAAAGTCCGGTGAGCTGTAAATGCTGTACTTCCACAGGCTCCCCTTTGGCAGCCCGATGACGAACAGCCCGTAGGGTTCTGTCCAGCAGAACACCGGGTAATCCGCCAGATACCAGCGGGCAAATTTGGCGATATCGCCGGGAGTGTAGGCATGGTTCAGATCCTGCGGCAGGCCGTAGCTCCAGCGGATGTTTCCCACATCGTCCAGCACCATCGCCCATTCGTAGCCATTCATCCACTCCTGCGGGGTGCGTTCTGCCCCAAAGGCAAGCCCTTCGGCGGTCTCCACCATGGAATCCGCGATCTCGCTGGAGGAATACTCCCGCTGCGGCAGGCGACAGCTCTCCTGCCAGCCCAGCCAGCCCAGCACCGCAACACCGGAAAACAACAGCAGCAGAACAACGCCCACCGCCGCCAGCACATACCGCCGGATCAGGCGCACAAAGGTTTTCATGCTTCTTCCCCCTTTGTCAGCTTATAGCCGATGCCCCGCACCGTCCGCAGAAACTGCGGCACACCGGGTTCGGCTTCCAGCTTCTCCCGCAGATGCCGGATATGTACCCCCAGACTGTTCTCGCAGCCATAATAATCTGCGCCCCAGACCGCCGCACAAAGGGCATCGTAGGTAACGATGTGTCCCCGGTTCTCTGCCAATTTCCGCAGCAGCGCCAGCTCGGTAGCAGTCAGCGCCAGTGTTTTGCCCTCTGGCAGGGTAACAATGGCATCATTCAGGTCTACGCACCGCTCCCCCAGCTGCAAAGGTGCCGGTTTTGTACGGGACAGCTCTGCCCGGTACGCCCGCTGCAAAATATGCTGCACCCGCAGCAGCAGTTCCTGCATCAGAAAGGGCTTGGTCAGGTAGTCATCTGCGCCAAGACCCAGCCCAAACAGACGGTCGGCATCCGCATCCCGTGCGGAGAGGAACAATGCCGGGACATCCGCTTTTGCCCGCAGCGCCCGGAACAGCGAAAATCCATCCCCATCCGGCAGGTTGATATCCAGGATCATCAGCTCCGGCTGTTCTGCCGCAAAGCAGATGCGGGCAGCGGCGCAGCTTTGGGCGGTTCTGATATGGCCATATCCTGCGCCCCGCAGCTGCTCACACAGCAGTGCCAGCAGCTCGGCGTTGTCATCCACAAGCAGGAGCTTTGCATCATAAATGGTATCCATAAGGGCAGTTCTCCTTTCCCGCCTTTACTATACCACACTTTTTGCGCCGCAGCGGAAAACACCTGCAAATTTAAGGGGAATTTAAGCTGCGCTTCCGGTCAGTTTAAGGCAGCGGGTGTATTCTGGCATCGTTCCGAAATCCATGAATGCGAAAGGAGACCATTTATGAAACCTGTGATCGAGACCCATACCCTTTGCAAAATGCTACCATGGCCGTCCGGTGGTGGATCATTTGAACCTGACTGTCCCGGAGGGCTGTGTTTACGGCTTTTTAGGCCCCAACGTGCGGGCAAATCCACCACCATGAAGATGCTGCTGGGGCTTGTACACCCCACCGGCGGCAGTGTGGAACTGCTGGGGCACACCCTGAACGAAGCAAACCGCATTGCCCTGCTGCGGCAGACCGGCAGTCTGATCGAATCCCCCTCCGGTTACCTGCACCTGACTGCCCCGGGAAAACCTTTCCATCGTGGCTGACTTGAAAGACGTGGACCGGAAAGACATCCCCCGGGTGCTGGAGATCGTGCACCTGACCAGGGACGCTGACCGGAAGGTGGGGCAGTATTCCCTTGGCATGAAGCAGCGGCTGGGCATTGCCATGGCGCTGCTGGGCAGCCCCAAACTGCTGATTTTAGACGAGCCCACCAACGGTCTGGACCCGGCAGGTATTCAGGAGATGCGCAGCCTGATCGCCTCCATGCCCCAGACCACCGGAGCCACCGTGCTGATCTCCAGCCACCTGCTGGGCGAGATCGAGCAGATGGTGGATCAGGTGGGCATCCTGAACCACGGCAGGCTGCTGTTCGAGGGTTCTTTGCAGCAGCTGCAAAAGGCACAGCCGGGGCGGCATTCTGCTGCGGGTGCTGGACGCACCCAAAGCCGCAGCCGTCCTGCAGCAGCAGGGAGTAAAAGCCGCTGCACCGGCAGATCAGCCGGACACCCTGCAGCTGCCCCCGCTGCCGGACGAAGCGTTGGCGGCACTGGTCTGTACCCTTGCCGAAAGCGGCGTGGGCGTAGTTGGACTGACGGCCCAGACAAAGAGCCTTGAGGACATCTTCCTCAGCCTGACCCAGACCAGCGGGGAGGTGGCGTAAGATGGCAGCTTTCCGTGCAGAACTGCAAAAAAGCCCACCGTAGGCATGACCTTGCCCTCTGCCTGCTCCTCCCCGGCATTGTCGTGCTGTGGGTGGGCGGCCTTGCCCCGGCAGACCCGGAGGAACTTGCCAACGGTTACAGCGCCCTGCTTTACAGCCTGCCCGTCATTGAAGCCATTCTGATGCCGGTGATGATGGCAGTGCTGGCCTCCCGGCTGTGGGATATGGAGATCAAAGGCAACACCACAAAGCTGCTCTACACCCTGCAGAGCCGCCGCAGCCTGTTTGCAGGCAAAGCTGTCTTTGGGGTGCTGGAAGTTCTTCTGGTCACGGTGCTGGAGCTGGCCTGCGTTCCGGTGCTGGGGCGCGTTCATGGTTATACCGAAGCCTTTCCCACTGGGCAGCTATGCTATCTGTTCGTCTGCACACTGGCGGTGGACGCAATGCTCTTCTTTGGCGAATTTCTGCTGATGCTGTGGGTAGGCAATCCTCTGCCGGCGCTCTGCGTGGGAATCGTAGGGGCGCTGGTGGGGCTGTTCTCTGCTTTTATGCCGCCGCTTGTCAGTTATTTTGTGCCCTTTGGGTACTACATCCCGCTGAGCGCCTACGAAGTGGCGAACTGGAACAAGGCCACCCACACCGTCACCTTCGGCACCCGCCCCTTCAACTGGGGGCTGCTGGCCTTTACCCTTGCGCTGGGCGCAGTGCTGTTTACCCTTGCATGGCGCAAGGTACAGGATGAGGAGGTATAAAACCATGCTGAAACGCTGTATTCTTGCGGAGAACCGCAAACTCCACGCATCCCCCGATCTGGGCAATGTTCTTTGTGCTGCCCATTCTTTCCGCCACCTACGGCACTTTCAATTATCTGCAAAATCTTGAGATCCTCACCGACGGCTGGTATAGCCTGTGGACCCAGCACACCCTGTTTTATTCCATGCTCTTCTTCCCTGCCATGGTCGCCGCCTATGCCGCCTACCTGTGGCGGCTGGAACATCTGGGGCACAACTGGAACCTGATCATGGCAAGCCCTGTACCGCCGCTGGACCTGTTTGCCGCAAAGTTTGCGGTGGTGACAAAGCTGGCGCTTCTGACCCACGGTTTTGTGTTCGCGCTGTTCGTGTTCTGCGGCAAGGTATTTGCCCATCTGCCCGGGCTGCCGCCGGTCACCTTACCGCTGTTTTTACTGCGGGGACTGCTGGGTGCGTTGGCTGTCATTGCCGCACAGCTGGTGCTGGCCATGGTCATCCGCAGCTTTGCCGTACCCATTTTTCTGGGGCTGCTGGGCGGCATTACCGGCATCTTTATCAGCTCCAAGGGCTTTGGGCTCCTGTGGCCCTATTCCCTGATGCAGCTGGGTATGAACTCCAACAAAAGTGCGGATGCTCTGGTGGGCAGCTACGGGCTGTTTGCCTTCAGCTGCATCTTCTGGCTGGGGACGATGTTCCTTCTGGCATGGCTCCTGCTGAAAAAACGGGATGTCCGGGCATAGCACAAAGGGGAGAGCACCTTCACGGTTGCCCTCCCCTTTTTTGCAGCTGTTCAACTGCTGCATGATCTTCCTGACCTCGCTGCTGGAGTATCCCTCCTTGAGCAGCTGGGTGCGGATGGCCGTATCACTGCGGCCCTGACTGCGCATCCTCGCTGCGCTGTACGGCACGGTGCCGCCGCTGGAAACGCCGCTTTTGCCCACCTTCAGGCCGGTGTCACCCGTCAGGCTGCCGCGCTTCGCCGCTGCATCGGCGCTGGCTTTTTCGGCAGTCCGGCTGGCCTTTTCCTGCTTGGCTGCCCACTGGCTCTTGCTCAGATCCAGCCGCTCTGCCGCAAGGGCATTGCTGACCTGCTGCTGGCGGAGTTTGTCCTGATATTCCTGCTGCGCCTGCTCGTTTTTGTACTGCTGCTGTGCCAGCTCATCCTGCCGCAGCTGCTCCTGCATTTTCTGCTTCCACGCCGTGTCGGCCCGTTCGGCTTCATAGGCGCGGTTGCCCGCATAGATGTTGTACCCGGTGTTCAGCAGGCTGCCTGCCATGCTGCCCAGACCCGTGGTACCGGTAATGGCCAGCTGGGCCGCGTCACCCAGAAGGCCCAGCACGGTCATCACATTGTTGAAGCCCTGCTGGCGGCGGGCCGCCTCCTGCTGTTCCTGTGCCGCGTAGTAACCATACAGGCTGTCCAGCTGGCCCAGATAATCCTGATAGCGCCCGTAATCCTGGGTGTAAGCCGTGTTGTAGGCATTGCCCTTTTGTTCCAGCTGGGTGTAGTAATCCGCCAGCTCCCGCTCATACTTCTGCTGGGCATTCTGCTCCTGCCCGTTCAGCTGGTCGATCTGCTCCACCAAGGCATCGCCGCCGCTCTGGTAGGTATCCAGCGCCAGCCGGTACAGCGTGGGGATGGCCTCGCTCAGTGCACCGATCTGCTGCTGGTATGCCTGCCGGGCCGCACTGGCCGCGTAGCTGGAACCATAGCCGCCGGTCAGGGCAGCGGCCTGCGCCGCCGCATCAGCACTGGCGTTCTGAGCATTCTGGGTGTACAGCTGGGCGTACTGGCGGTACAGTGGGTCGGCACCATAGCTGTAACTGAATTCCTTCCGGTCCAGCAGATCCTCCATCAGGCCGTCAATGCGGCCCTGATAGGCGCTCTCGTAATCGCCGGGGCGGTTGGCCTGCCACTGCTTCAGGTCGCTGGCCGCGTCCGTCACCTCCTGCGAGGGCCGGTACTCTGCCGAAGCCAGCGCGTTTTTCCACATCCTGCCGGCTTTTTCAGCCCGCCTGTGGTGTACTCCTGCTTCATTTTTCTCGCTCATGTCTCCTCCTTTCCCAAACTGCCGAAAAGCCTGCCCCGCAGCTCCTCCGAGAAATTCTCCGTGTCCAGATTGCAGAGCACATACTGCAGCTGCTCCTGCATCTGGTACAGATAGCTGCGCAGTGCCCGGGCATCCTCCGGGTCCATGTTATCGCTGAACTTGGGCAGGCCCAGCTTGCTCAGGCCGTTCATGCTTGCCATGAGGCATCCTCCTCCCATAATTTTCCCTTTGCCGGGGCGATGGTGCGCACAAGACTGCGCAGAGTGATCTGCCCCCTTGCCGCGCAGCCGCAGCCGCAGCGACCCGCACCGCCGGGGTACAAAGGGCAGGTCATAGCTGCGGCGGCTGCCTTGGGCGGCAAGGGAGGCCACTGTCTCCCACGCGCCGCCGTCATAGCTCACCGCCACTTCTACTGTGCTGGTGCACTCGGCGTCCAGCCGCAAGGTCAGCCGGGAGAGATACCGCTGCTCGGTGCCGTCCAGTCCCACATCGCCTGTGACCAGTTCAAAGGGGCATGTCCGTTTCCACGTCATCGGTGCTCTGCCAGTCCGGCTCGCGGGTGGGGTTCTGCCGCCCACAGCGCCTGTCCGTCCCACAGATAAAGCTGCCCGCCGGTGCTGGTCATATCGCAGGAGCAGACATCCTCCTCGCTCCACAGCCCCTTCTCGGTATCATAGACCAGCAGCCGGGCATCCTCCCGGGAGATGTGCAGGTAGTACCGGCCATCCAGCGCGCCGCCCACGGCCTGCTTCACATTGGCAAGCCGCCCGGCATCCAGCGCCGCCGACACCTTGGCCGGGATGCTGCCGTCCCACGCCATCACGCCGTCGGGCGAGAGATAGTACAGCGTCTCGTTCAGCACGCAGAGACTGCGTGCCGCGTTTCTGGCCACGCCCCGGCAGCGCAGGGAGCTGAGCTGGAAATCCGAGGGCTTGGAGCCGTAGAGCTTGTGCAGGGTGTTTTTCCTTGAAGAACAGCGCATAGCCCATGCAGGTGGCCGCGCCGGTAAAGGGGCCGTCGCTGCCCACGGTCACGGCATAGCTGTCTGCCGCGATTCCCCGGTAGGAGAACCAGTTGGTGGGGTCGCCCAGCTTGCAGGCGTAGATGACATTCTCGCTGCTGGAACACCCCCACACCCGGTTGTCGCACTCGGTCAGGTACTCAAGGTCGGGCACCCGGCGCTCTGCCTTCACACCCTCCGCCGGGAAATACTCTTCCCGCTGTGTGCCGTCCATGCTCACCCAGACAGCACTGCTGCCATTGTGGACAAGCCTGCCGTAAAAGTGTTCGCCGCCCGGGTCAGCCCGCAGGCGCAGGGTGGTCTCGGTCACACCGTACACGATGCGGTCGCCGTCCAGCCCGGCCCACTGGCCTGCCTGTTCAGCCCCCGTACCGGTCAGGGTCACGGTATCCCACACCCGAAACTCCGCCCCGATGCCCTCAGCGGTCACAAGGCAGTAGTCCAGCGGGATCACCGTCCAGTTGCCCGAAGCCTCGCTGTACACCTCCAGCGTGTTCTCTGCGGAATAGGGCTTGTCCGGCTCGTTCAGCTTCAGAAACAGCTGGCCGTCCTGCGGGTGTTCCGGCTCCTTCGTGCCCTTGTCCTTCACCTCGTAGGTATTCCCCGAAGCATCACAGGGCGCAAAGCTCACGCTCAGGCTTCCCGCTTCCCAGGCAGCACCCAGCGGGGCCGCACTGCCGTCGGCCGTATCGAACGCCACCTTGTCCGGGAAGATCAGGATCTTTGTTCCGATGCCCACCATCGTCTTGCGGCTGTCTGCCACGGCACTTTTTCACGGTGACCGGCTGGGCCGGGGCCTCGTCCGGGGTATAAACCAGGTCCTGCCCGCAGACGGTCAGCAGACCGTTCAGGTGATACATCCCGTTCAGCCCGGCCAGCTCCTGCAGCCTGCGGCGGGGCAGCCGGGTGCTCAGGGCCGGGAAATCCCGGGCCGAAAAAATTCATTCCCCCGCTGTACTCAGCCTCGGTGCAGCCGTAGGTCTCGTTCAGGCCGCCAAAGGCCCGCAGCAGATCCCGGGTGTTCTTCACACCGGTCCGATTTGTCAGAAGCATCCACTTTCCTCCCTTTCACCACCGCCACTGTGCACCGCGCTTCGGCTTTGCCCGCCGCCGCAGCCAGGCGCTCAGCTCGGCCAGAATGCTGTTATACCGGGCCTGCTCCCCGGCGTAACGTTCCGTCTCGCCCAGGGCAGCATCCAGCTTTGCGCAGAGGTAATGCGGGTAGAGCGCATCAAAGGGCACGGGCACCAGCAGCTCTACGGCATCGTCCAGACCGCCCTCCGCAGGCCAGGCAAGGTCTGCCCCCACTCCGGCCCGCAGCCCGCAGCCGGAGAACAGCAGGGCCCGCAGCATCCCGTCCTCCTCACAGAGCCAGCGCTGCCGGGTGCGGCTGTCCACCTTGCAGCCCGGCCGCAGTTCCTCGGCCCGTTCCAGAGCCTGTCCCACTGTCATGCGCTCACCCCTCGATCCTCTCGGCGGCGGCAATGCGGGCGGCGGTGCGCTCATCCTGCACCTGGCTGTGTTCCAGCACCTCTGCCACCTCGGGCGGCACTTCCACCTCCACGCCCCGGCGGATCTTATAGCTCACGCCGTTCACACTCACAAACAGGTCGCCTTTGTACCGGCTGTTGTCCTTGAACAGCCGGATTCTTACGGTTTTCTTGTCCAATTTTTCATCCTTTCTGCCCTCTGTCGCAGGGGCACTGCCTTTTACGCCTCGCCTGGTTTTGTCATCCAGCAGGGCTTGCCCGGTTTGCCAAGGGCTCCCCTACTCGGGGGAGCTGGCGCGAAGCGCCTGAGAGGTTCAGTTGGCACTCGCATTCTCCGAATAACTGGATACGCTCTCAATGCGCACCATGTACTGCTCCACCAGACGCTCGGCGGCGCGCATCCCCTTCCAGCCCACGGAAGCGCGCTGGTTCAGCGGGTCGTCGCCATAGCCCAGCTGCTTGACGATGTGTTCCAGGCCGCCGCCTTCCAGCTCGGTCACACCGTAGGCATGAGCACCCAGCACCAGCGTGCCGAACACGGCCAGACCGCTGGGGCAGGTGGTGTCCTTCCAGATCTTGGCCTCGCTGGTCTCCACAAAGCGGATGTTGCCCAGCTTGCCGATCTCGCCGCGGTACATGGTCTCAGGGTCGGCATACTTGTGCGCCTCAACGAACTCCCTGCAGGTCTTCAGGTCATAGGCGGCATAGGGGTGGATGATGGCAATGTAGCTGTCGCCGATGGGGTCCGCGTTCATGGCACCCAGCTGCGCCGCTGCCCGGAAGAACAACTTCGGGGTCAGGGTGCAGGTCTTGTCCAGCTCCTTGCGGCTCTTCACCTCCGTTTCGGTGCCGTCTGCATTCTGCTTGGGGGCATACAGCACATTGGTGCCGCCCGCCAGCACATCACGGGTGATGCTGTCCATGGTGCGGCCCGCCTGGCTTGCCAGCACACGGGTGGCCTGCACCACATTGTTGTCGATGGCGGTCATCTGCAGCACGTCAGTCAGCGGGGTCCAGCCGCCATACTGGTGCAGGTCGCTGGTAATGGTGGTCACGTTCAGGGCCTGACCGTCCGGGGTCACGCCCTCGGTCAGCGGAGTGGCGGCCTTGGGCAGGCTGTCGTACTTGCGGAACTCGATGGTCTTGCCGCCGTTCTGGGGCACAGGATAGTAATCCGCAAACTGGTCATGCACCAGCCGGGGCTCTGCCTGGTCGATGAGGCGCTTCTCGTAGAAGGTCTTCATCTCCGGGGTCATGGTGGTGGTGGAGTTCAGGGGAGTTTCGGCAAACAGCTGAATGTTGAAGTTGTTCATAGTCATTATCCTTTCTTTCATTGATTTCAAGCTCCCCCTTCGGGGGAGCTCCGCAAGGCGCTGGCAAAGCCAGACCGAAGCGGTGAGAGGGTTTTTTCCTCAAAAACTGATCTTTGCGCCATGGAGCGCCTGACGTTCCAGCGCTTCCCGCTGGCTGCGGGTCATCCGGTTCACATCCGCACCGGTCACGGCGGCGCTGCCGGGGTGGGTGCCGTTTTCAGCAGGGCGCGCCCCGCGCTGGCGGATACGCTCCACCACGCCCTGCTCCACGGTGCGGGCAGTCTGGCGCATGGCATCCCCGTAGTGGGCCAGCCGGTAGGCATCCAGCATCCGCATCCCGGGCAGCTGCATCAGGCGGCGCATCTCGGGGTCTGCCAGCTCCTTTTGCAGGGAAAACTCCGGCACCGCCCGGCGCATCATGGCCTCCTCGGCAGCCCAGCGCCGGTGCAGGGCATCCACAGCCTGGCTTCCCGGGAAACGTTTTGGCAGCGCAGGGCGGAGCGGTTCCTGTTCCTGCCCTTCTTCCGCCTTGACCAGTTCGGTCTCTTTCACCTCCTTCTCCCCCTCCGGGGCGGTCGTCTCCTGCTTTGCGTCCGCTTTTTCACCGGGCTTCAGGGTACCCGATGCCACAGCCTGCTGCTCCTGGGCCGCGCTCAGGGCAGGGGCAGCCGCTTCGCCGCCGTCAGCAAACAGCTGCAGGTCCATCATCTCCTGCTTGCCCCGGGCACTCCGGTCGGCAAAGCGTACATTGTCCGGGTAGCGCTCAGCCAGCAGGGCAAAGCCCGCCTTTGCAAATTCGAACGCCCCCTCCACACCCATGCGGTACAGGGCCGGGCGGCAGTCACCGTCAGGCGGGGGCCATCGGGCTCGTCAAAAGCATCGCTGTGGGCGTTCTCCTCGCCCGCCAGCAGGCTGACCAGTGCCTGCATCAGGGTGCTGACACCGGCACACACGATATCCTTCCCTGCCGGGCATAGCCTGCATGGCCCGCCGCCTCCAGACGCATGGCCGGGCCGTAAGGGCCGTCCAATTCCGTATAATTCACTTTGATCATTTCTGCCTCCTTCTCATGTAAAACCTCTCCGTCACCTGCGGTGACACCTCCCCTC
>ENA-OQES01000319-OQES01000319.1-human-gut-metagenome-genome-assembly--contig:-NODE-319-length-20971-cov-10.796440_pt1 | contig 20971 bp, 20 predicted proteins | sample MGYA00242798_ERZ504641 | MGnify/ENA primary metagenome ERZ504641 (study PRJEB26092, sample SAMD00036327) | human gut metagenome | host: Homo sapiens | study: EMG produced TPA metagenomics assembly of...
TGCCCGTATTCTTATGACGCTCGATCACTGCAATCTTCTGATATTCTCCGTCCGGAGCAAAATATTTCTCACCATCCGATTCTATCCATGGAACCTCTTCCAGAACATCCTTTGTCACAATCTGTTTTTCAAGCATCTGAATCACTCTTGCCTTTGTTCCCGGATGTTTCAGTTTCAGACGTTCCTCACTGAACCCAGATACATGAACTGTATTTTTCAGATATGGAGGACATGGTTTCAATTCTGCTTTCTCATCTTTAATGATCTTCTTACCACAATGATATACATCTACAACATTCAGATCTGTCACATTATCCAGAATTACAAAGTCTGCCTGCCTTCCGGGAGCGATCATACCAAGACTGTATAAACCATAGCATCTTGCAGGCTGAATCGTCGCCATCTGCAGTGCTTTCTCAACAGGAAGTCCAAGCTGTACTGCACGCTTTACATTATAATTGATATGTCCCTCTTTACGGATTTCTTCGATATGCTTATCATCAGTACAGAAGCAGAAACCTGACGTATCTGTATGGTGTTCCACAATCCCCTTCACAATAGCATCCAGATTTCTTGCAGCACTTCCCTCACGTATCAATACCTGCATTCCATTTCTTGCCTCAGCCATTGCATACTCATAATCCACACACTCATGATCTGTATCAATTCCGCCAAGTACATATGCAGCCAGATCCCCAGGTGCCAGAAACGGTGCATGACCATCCTTCACTCTGTCCTTAAACAACTGAAGCTTTTCATGCATTGCAACACTTCCGTTAATCACAGAAGGCGCATCCATCACTTCACCCAGTCCCAGAATCCTCGGATGTTCCAGATATCCCTTCATCTTTCCTGCTGTAAGAATACACCCGTTATCATCCACATGAGTCGCCGGAACACAGGAAGGCATCATTACATATACATTCGCCGGTGCATCTTCTGTCTGATCCAGGATATAATCAATTCCATCCGTACCGGATACATTTGCAGACTCATGAGGATCTACAATAAATGTTGTAGTTCCACACTGTGCAGCCTGCCGGACCAGCTCACCCGGCGTCACCAGAGTAGATTCCAGATGCAGATGACTGTCGATAAATCCCGGACAGATTACTTTTCCTTCCAGATCAATCTCTGTCTCTCCTTCATATGTACCGACTCCGATCACAATTCCATCTGCAACAGCCACATCACCATCAATAAATTCTCCTGTACCAGAGCTGAACACACGCCCATTTTTAAACACCAGTTCAGCCTTCTCAACACCTCTTGCCATCTGCGAATACCTGCGATACATCTCAAGTTCCATAAAAAAACCTCCTTTCGCTCCCTTGAAAGCCCTCCTGCGCCACACATTCATTATTATAGTAAAGCTTCCAATATATTATCATATTTTCTTATTTTTTCAGACTTTTTATTGTCCCAATCAATTTTTTCTATATATTTCATTATATATTATCATCTGTCTTTTTAATTTGCAACCTGTTTTTTCTTTATCAAAGCAACTTTCCACCAACTTTTAACGGCTTTACAAAAAAGCTGCCGGATATCTCCTGCAGCCTTTTCATATCACTTACATCTCTATATTTATATCATATAATCTTTGATCACATCATGATCTCTGAGTACTTTCTCGATCACAGTTCCCTTAACAGCTTTCAAAAGCGGTTTCTTCAGCATATTCAGTGGTCCCGGAAGTTCGATCTCCAATGGAGATTTTCCATCCATCAGCTTCACACTGCTATCCAGTAATTCTCTGATATCATAAACACTGCCCCATACTTCCGGCACACCTCTGTCAACACCAAGAAGTCCATATACAGCCTCCATAGCAGTTCTTACGGAATATTCAGTAGTAAATACAGTATCTCTTGGTGTATCGGCAAACTGTCCCAAGAATGCGAAGTTTACACAGCCATCCGGAATAACATCAGGTCTGTCACCCTTTGTTCTCGGCATAAAGAATGCTGTAATATAAGGCATCATGGTCGGTACACAAACTGCACTGTTCTCAGCCATATCTTCAATCTGGTCAACCGGAACGCCAAGATGATAGAGCCACTCTTCTGTGATTTCCTTACCTGTACACTCCTTCATAGGCTTCTTGATATAATCACCAGGTACATCTGTAAACAGACCATATACCCATACACAAACCTTGTCTTTGTCCTGATCCTTGAACTGTCCCTGTCTGTTGATCGTCCAGCTTAATAACCAGCTGGAATCCTGACAGCTTACAATACCGCCTGTAACAACCTTGCCTGTTCTCGGATCACGTTTGCAGATATCTGTAATATAAGGAATGATCTTATCATCCAGAGTAGTCACTGTTGCTGACTCCCAGTTTGTCTTAGCAATATCAGAACAGAATTTCTCAGGATGTCCGAAGGACGGATCCTGTTTTGCAATATTTTTCCAGAGGCTCCAGCATCCGCTTGTACGAACTTCTGCGTCTCCGTTCGGTGCATGGTTTTGATCGCCGTAGATGGTTCCCTCTGTACAGCTTCCGTTTGTCACAAATACAAGATCATTCTCTGTAAGAACAATTCCCTTTTCTACGCCATTCACCTTACACTCGATTGCTTTTGCGATTTTCTTATTTCCTTCAAACTCAAAGAGTACGTTTGTAACCTCTGTATTGAACTGGAATTCAACGCCTGCTTCTTCCAGATATTTCTGCATTGGCAGAATCAGGGATTCATACTGATTGTATTTAGTAAATTTCAGGGCGCTGAAATCCGGAAGTCCGGAAATGTGATGGATAAATCTCTGGAAGTACAGTTTCATTTCCAGTGCACTGTGCCAGTTCTCAAATGCGAACATGGTTCTCCAGTATAACCAGAATGTGGAATCAAATACTTCATCGTCAAATACATCTTCAATTGTCTTATCATAAAGATCTTCATCCTTTGTCATGAACAGCTTCATAATCTCCATGCAGCCCTTCTGGCTCAGATTAAATTTACCGTCTGTATGAGCATCCTTGCCTCTCTCTTTTGTTGCACGACAGAGAGAATAGTTCGGGTCTTCCTTATTCAGCCAGTAATATTCGTCAAGTACAGATACACCAGGTGTTTCAATGGATGGAATACTTCTAAAAAGATCCCCATAAGCACTCGAAATGGTTTTCCATCTCACGTCCCCCACGCATCACATATCCGCGGCTCGGATCAAAGATACCGTCACATGCACCGCCTGCAATATCCATTGCTTCCAGAATGTGGATATTCTTTCCGGGCATCTGTCCGTCACGTACAAGGAAACAGGCTGCTGCAAGAGAAGCCAGTCCGCTTCCTACGATATAAGCATGTTTATCATCTACGCCTTCCGGCTTTCTCGGACGTGCAAATGCTTCATAGTTACCGTTTGTATAATAAATTCCCTTACTGTTTTTCTCATATTTTCCACGTTCTGTATTGCGATATTCACTTGTATTATGAAGTGCGTCATAATCTTCTTTTTTCTTTGTCTCAGCTGTTTTATACTTCTTTCCTGCTGCCACTGCTGCCACGCCTGCTCCAACTGCCAATGCGGATACAAGTCCTAAACCTTTATTTTTACTCATAATACACATCCACCTTTCTTCAATTCTTCTTTAGAAGTTCTTTCAGCTCTGTGATTTTAAATGCTTTTCGTTCTCTCTGCTTTACCCATTTCCCGGAAACTCTTTTGCCTGCCGTAAATCTCCTGATTTCCCGGCAAGACATCTTCATGACTTTTACATTCTTATCTGTATGTTTCCCATATCATAAGCATTTCATCCCTCTGAATTATCTTTTTGTTGCTATGGCTGTATATTAACAGTTAAAATATGATTCTGCAATTTACAAAAGCCGCCGAATGATAAGTTTTTTATCACCCTGCGGCTTTGTAAAGAATTTTTATATGATTATTTTTCTATATTATTTTTCTGAAAGTTATGAATGGATGTAGTCACTGTATCGTGAAGCGTCAGATCCATCATTCTTACCAGATCTTCAATATTTTCTTTCATTCCTTCCCTGATCCACTCAAGCATGATTCCCACAAAACCATATTTATAGAAGTCTGCAATAAATTTCTTATCCTCTTCTGTAATATTCAGACCCCTGCTCTTTTCTTCCACCACACCCACAATCAGATCATAGGTTAATTTAAAAATGATAATTTTCTATCCGCTCCCTGTCCACATTTCTGTAAACATTCATAATAAACGGTTTATTTTCCAGTACTGCCTCAAATATCTGAGTCAGTCCTTCTGTCCAGGACTCAGAAGTCTTTTTACCCTGCAGGGCTTTTTTCCCGTCTTCCACACAGGACCATTCAACCAGATCATAAATATCCTTGAAATGATAATAGAAAGCCATGCGGCTTATTCCACAGTCTGTGGTAATATCTGTTATCGTGATCTTGTCCAGAGGTTTCTTCAGAAGAAGCCGTTTCAGAGATTCTTCCAGAGCTGCTTTTGTGGTATTTGGCATATAACTCCTCCTGTCTGCTTGCTGTGATTATTTCCAGTCGTAGTTTCTCAGGTGTCCTTCCAGATTCATGTGGTCAAAATTATTCTGGCGCAGTGCCTCGTACAGAACGATCGCTACAGAATTGCTCAGGTTCAGAGAGCGGATATCTCCGATCATAGGGATCCTTACGCAGGTTTCCTGATTATTGACCAGAATGTCCTCCGGAATCCCTGCACTCTCTTTTCCAAACATGATGTAGCAGTCTTCTTCATAATGAACATCAGTATAAGTCTGAGGTGCTTTTGTTGTTGCATAGTAAATCTTTGCCCCGGGATTCTTCTCCAGAAATTCCTCAAAATCCAGATATGTAGTTACATCCAGATCTTTCCAGTAATCCATTCCTGCTCTCTTTAAGGCTTTCTCACTTAAGGAAAATCCCAGAGGCTCGATAAGATGGAGTCTGGTTCCTGTTGCCACACAGGTACGGCCGATATTTCCTGTGTTTGCAGGAATCTCCGGCTCATGAAGTACAATATTTAATTTTGCCATTTTGTTTTTATTCCTCTTGTTATTAATCGTCTGTCTTTTCTTAGAAAATTGTCTCTTAAGTTTCCTGCAGTTACTCTTTGAGAAGTTGCTGCAGTTCATCCTCTGCCGGACGTTCCAGATAGCGGGCACTGCCGCCACTGTAGAGAAGCCGGTCATTGCCACTGTTTGTCTGACCGATGACCTCTGCCATAAATCCCTCATTGCGAAGTCTCTGTACCAGTGCTTCACCTCCGCAGATTCCAATCAACACTGCTCCATCTGCCTGAAGCTTATATGGATTCAGGTCAAAAATCTCGCACACTTCTATTGTCTCCTGACGAATCGGTACCTTACGGAAATCTGCTTCCAGTCCTACTTCCGAAGCTTCTGCCATCTTCCAGAGCGCACTTAAAAAGCCGCCCTCGCCCATGGCATATAATGCACTGGCTTCTGCCTCCTGCGCAATCTTCCAGACAATACTGCCGGCTCCATAATCGTCCCGAAGTGAAATACAATTCTGAATAAAACCGGCAGAGAATCTCTCTGCCAGTTTGTCCTTTTTATTTTTTCGCTATTACAGAGGTTCCTTTCAGAGCCACCGGACATGCCACCACCAGTTCATCTCCCGGTTTCAGGCATCCGGTTATTTCTGCCCTCAGAGCCTCCATTGCCGCCTGTCCAAGTCTCATTTGTTTTCTCCTGAAAAAAGTTTATTATACAAGCAGAGACAGAACTGTCGGCACTACCATTGCCAGTACCAGAATGATTGCAATAATTGCTGTGATCACTTTACGATTCTTTGGATTAAACATTCCCATTTCTCTTCACCTCTTTAATCTCTGTTCAGGTTCTCAAACACATCTTTCGTCACATCTGTCACATGAGCGTTGTTAGTCAGCGGATCACGGTCTGCATAGTTAAACAGCAGCACTGTTCCATCTGCAAATACTTCCACATGTGCATTCTTTGCCACTTTTTCCCGCTTTCTGAAGTCCCATATCTGTCTCTCAAAAGGCTTCTGATCTCTGGCAAAGCCAGGACGGCTTTTCAAGTTTTCTCTCAGATAGAGATCATATACCATCTGGTCTTTTACCTGATCCATGGAAATCTCCGGCACATCCTCCAGAAATTCCAGCAGGATCTCATATCTTCGCATTCTTGTGTGAGAAACATCACCATAGCCCTTTTCCATGAAAAAGCTGCCCAGTCTCTCGTAAATTGAGAAAGCATCCGGGAAAAATTTTTCCAGATATTCAAGTGTATTCTGGAATTGTCCACTATTATAATACACTTCCACCATATTTTCCACAGTTTTCAGCTTCAAAACATGGTCATAATCCAGCCACTTCGTGGAAAGTACCTCATAAGGCTCCTGTGTTTTGTATACAATACCATATTCCCTGCACATCTCCATCATATGGGAACCCTTTAACACCTTCAAAAAGCCCAGCTGAAGCTGCTGTGGTTTCAGCGCATAGACATCATTAAAGGAATTCCGGAAGCTGTCGTAATCTTCATAGGGAAGTCCTGCGATCAGGTCCAGATGCTGATGGATATTTCCAAAGCTGTGGATTCTGTCAACAATTCCTTTCAGTTTTTCAAAATCCATAGTTCTGTGAATTGCCTTAATCGTATCCGGATTTGTTGACTGTACTCCGATCTCCAACTGAATCAGGCCCGGACGCATAGTGGACATTTCCTGCAGTTCCTCTTCTCTTAACAGATCTGCCGAAATCTCGAAATGAAAGTTTGTTACACCGTTATCGTGTTCATTAATGTATTTCCAGATTGCCATTGCATGGTCATGTTTACAGTTAAAAGTACGGTCTACAAACTTTACCTGCGGAACCTTATTGTCTATAAAAAATCTGCAGCTCTTTCTTTACTGTCTCTGTATCTCTGAAACGCAGTTTCTTATCAATGGAAGAAAGACAGTAACTGCAGGAGAAAGGACATCCTCTGCTGCTTTCATAATAAATGATCCTGTTCTTAAACTCAGACAGATCTTTGTAAATGAACGGAATACTGCTTAAGTCCATGATCTGGCGCCATCCATTATGTATGATCTGATCTCCGTCTCTGTAACAGATTCCTGTCATATCTTTCAGATCCTGCGGATTTTTTTCCCACATAATATCCGGCAAGTTCTTTAAATGTTTCTTCACCTTCCCCGACCATAACACCTTTAAATTCTGAGTTTTCTGTCAGGAATTTCTCCGCATCATAAGAAACTTCCGGACCGCCGGCCCAGAAGTCGGCGCCCGGAAGAATCTTTATCAGATCTGCCATCAGTTCTTTTACAAAAGAAAGGTTCCAGATATAACAGGACACGCATACCACATCAGGATGCTCCAGATAAATATCACGCATGATATCATCTTTCTGCTGGTTGATGGTATATTCCTTTAATACAATATGATCTGCGTAATCGGATGCATATGCCTGCAGATCATAAACAGCAAGATTGGAATGAATATATTTTGCATTGCATGCCGCTAATAAAATCTTCATAAATCTTTAGCCTTCCAATGCACTCTTCAGCTCTTCTTTGGAAGTAAGACCTACGAAGCGTTTCACTTCCGCACCGTCTTTAAACAGGATCAGTGTCGGAATGCTGACTACACGAAACTGCTGTGCAAGTGCCATATTCTGATCTACGTCTACTTTTCCTACTGCGTATCCCTCTTCTGCCAGTTCTTCTACAACCGGACCCTGACGCATACATGGACCACACCATGTTGCCCAGAAATCTATAAGAACCGGTTTCTCAGATTTTAATACTTCTGTTTCAAAATTTGCTGTTGTAATCTCTTTTGCCATGATTTATATCTCCTTTGCTTATTCTTTATAAAAATTTGCAATGTAAGTTCTCTGGTTTTATAATATCAACACTATAACCCTGTTAAATTTTCAGTTTTTATTTTAGATTTTTTATTTTAAAGATCTTACATACTTCCCTGCATTAATACCTGCCTGTGCTCCCTCATACACAGCTTTCGCCACCTGAAGAAGTCCACCTGTACAGTCACCTGCCGCATAGAGTCCCGGGATGGTTGTTTCCATATTTTCGTTAACTTTAATGTTTCCTTTTTCCGTAAGTTCAGCTCCCATCTGGCGGGCAATCTCAGTACTGCCTGCAGTTCCCATTGCAATAAATACACCCTCTGCAGGACAGAAATCATTTGCCTGCTGACCTGCTTCTGCCTTTATTTCCTCTGCCTGCACATCAGGTTCAAGACGGATTCCGGATACCAGATCATCGCCCTCTACAGACTGGATCTTCATTGTGTTTACACTGATATTTTCTTCAGGTGTAAATTCCGGTTCTTCACCGTTTGTATAAATGGTTACTGTAGAAGCAGTATTAGACAATTCCTTTGCTTCATGCATGGCGAAATCACCGTTTCCAAGAACTGCTACATCCTTGCCTCTGTAAAAGAAAGCATCGCAGATTGCACAGTAGCTGACACCCTTTCCCTCAAATTCTTTAACACCCGGGATCTTCGGTGCAGCGCGCTTACTTCCTGTTGCAAGAATCAGACTCTGAGTCTCGAATTCACCTTCTGTAGTTTTTACCACAAAAGTATCAAACCCGCCGACTCCCAGAACCTGTGCATCCAATATTCGTACGCCCAGTGCTTTCGCCTGAGCGATTCCTGTATCATATAATTCCTGACCGGACAGCGGATGTTCCAGTCCGTAATAGTTTTCTATTTTCTCTGCTTTTTCCAAAGCACCGATCCCATTATTGATCACCAGGGGATCCAGATTTCCACGAACTGCATAAAGCGCAGCGGAAATTCCTGCAGGTCCGGCACCTATGATTATCACTTTTTCCAAATTCTGTCACCTGCTCTCTGTTATTGTTTTCAATATACTGTGATATATCATCGTTACTGTTCACTCTGTTCTCAGTAACTTATTATCAGCTATTGTTACTATACTACGTTTTCTGAAAAAAAATCCATGATTTTATTTGGATAAGTTTTTGTATAATTTATCTTTTTATAAGTATCCTATCTGTCATTGCAGCTGTTCGATATAAAAAGCCATTTTCAATTATAATTTCTCATAATTGAAAATGGCTTTACACGTCTTATTTTTATCCAACCAGCGGATATTTGTCTGTAAGTTCTTTGACAATAGCTTTTGCTTTCTCCTGGCTGCCTTCTTCTTTTAAGGTCATAGCAATTGCTTCTGCAATCTTGTCCATATCTTCCGGTTTCATGCCTCGTGAAGTAACTGCTGCTGTTCCGAGACGTACACCGCTTGTAACAAATGGAGACTGTGGATCATTTGGAATTGCATTCTTATTGCAGGTAATGTTTACTTCATCAAGAAGATTCTCCATCTGCTTTCCTGTAACACCCAGACTTCTGAGATCTACAAGCATCAGATGATTGTCCGTACCACCTGAAACAATATCAATGCCTCGCTTCTGAAGTCCTTTGCAAAGTGCCTGCGCATTCTCAACGATCATCTTTGCATAGTCCTTAAATTCCGGCTGAAGTGCTTCTTTAAAACATACTGCCTTGGCAGCGATCACGTGCATCAGAGGACCGCCCTGGATTCCCGGGAATACTGCTTTATTAAAGTTAAATTTCTTTGCATTCTCTGCGCTGCTTAAGATCAGGCCGCCTCTTGGTCCGCGCAGGGTTTTGTGTGTGGTTGTTGTTACAACGTCTGCATAAGGAATCGGGCTTGGATGCTGTCCACCTGCTACCAGACCGGCGATATGCGCCATATCCACCATCAGATAAGCCCCAACTTCATCTGCGATCTCACGGAATTTCTTAAAATCAATAACTCTGGCATAAGCACTTGCACCTGCTACGATCAGCTTTGGTTTATTCTCAATTGCAATTCTTCTGACTTCTTCATAATCGATCACGCCGTCATCATTTACTCCATAATATACTGGCTTGAAGTAGGTTCCGGACATATTCGCAGGGCTTCCATGTGTCAGATGTCCACCGTGGTCCAGATTCATACCCATTACAGTATCTCCCGGCTGCAGCATTGCAAAGAAAACCGCCATATTTGCCTGTGCTCCGGAGTGCGGCTGTACATTTGCATATTCACATCCGAATAATTCTTTCGCGCGTTCAATGGCAAGAGTTTCTACCTCGTCTACGCAGGAACATCCGCCGTAAAATCTCTTCCCCGGATATCCTTCCGCATATTTATTAGTAAGAGGGCTTCCCATTGCTGCCATAACAGCTTTACTTACCCAGTTCTCTGAAGCAATCAGCTCAATATGGGAATTCTGGCGTGCAAGCTCCGCCTCGATCAGATCTGCGATATCCTTGTCTGTCTTTGCTACGTCGTCGATTGAATACATCTTCGTGCTCCTCCTTTGTTATACGCTCAGTAATTATTCCGATTATAACCAATTCTATCCATCATGTCAATCACCAAAAGACATTTGTCCGCGCACCAAAATATTTTATGATATAAATTAGGATACCACATATTATGTTTCTCTGCTGAGCTCTGTAGCAAATAACAGATTCGATTCCATCAAAACGCTTTTTTTATCTGTTTTACCAGTGCATCCACATCTTCCGTTTTCACAAGAAATCTCTCGGTTCCATTGATTTCCAGACTATCATAAGTATCATCATATGCAAAATATTTCAGAGTTACTTCCGGAGCTTCTTCTGTGTTTCTGTGGAATGTTACAGTCAGCACTTCTTCCTTATCTGCTGCATCTTTTGTTTCTTCAACTTCCGAATCAAGCATTATACTTTGAAGCGCCTGATACAATTCGGTAAATTTCTCCTTCTTTACAGTTTTCTTTCCGAATTTATAATCGCTGCCGTCCAGCTTCATGGTATAGGTTTTCTTTCCAATGCTCATATCCACACTGTCAAGTGTATCAATATTTACCAGTGCCGGAATCTTCAGGATCAAATTAAATGGTTTCAGTTCCAGAAGACTGTTCACTGACTCTTTTGAAAGCAGATAAACAGCCTCTTCGTATCCTTTTACACATGCATAATAGTCACCATTCTCATCTGTATTTCCTATAAGAATTGTTGCTGTTGCATCTGCATCCTGCGTTTCTTTTGCTGTGTCATCGTTAACTGTATTTACAAAATCTACTGTAAAATATGTCTTTGTATTATCCAGTCCGGTATCTGTATTTGCTGCATCGACGCCGTTGCTGAGATCAAAAGCAGCCAGCACTCCAAACATTTCATACATATTTTCTGTGTTTACTGTTGCAATCTCATCATACGGATTGGTAATTTCCCAGTAGTCGAAATCCATCTTATAATCTGCCGGTTCCTGTTTGATCTGAAATACTTCTTCGCCGCCCTTTACAATGGAGAATCTGCGGATGGAATAGACAGACATTCTTGGATGTTCTACAGTTTTTAAATCTGTATTTTCTGTTTTATCATCTGTCTGATCAGCAATTTCTTCTTCCACAGCTGCATCTTCTGCTTTTGGCTCTTCTGCAGTCTCAGAGTTTTGTTCTGCTTCATCTGCCCATACAGGACAGGATATAACTGCTGTGCCTGCTGCACCGGCAGTAAACATGGCTGTCATTCCAAGAAGTAATATTTTTTTGAATTTTGTTTTTCATGTCTGTGTTCCTCCTGTCCATATATAATATGGTTTTTCATTTTATGTTACTTTTCGCAATTGAAACAGAATACTTACTCCGTTCGGTTAAAGTGCAATTTCTACCTCAGCAGGCTTATGTCCTGTCAGTTCTGCACTTCTTGTATCCGGCTGGGATACTCCTGCAAATAAACGGAAATGTTTTCCTGCGATGTAACGATTTCCATCTTCATCAACTATATTCATTGCTTTATTAGAAATTGTAAATTCTACAGATTTCTCTTCTCCCGCTTTCAGAGATACTCTCTTAAATCCGCAGAGACTGTAGTTACGAACTGCAAGCGGAGAATCAAGGTCTTTGATATACACCTGAACAACTTCATCTGTATCTACTGTTCCATTGTTCTTAACAGTTGCTTTTAACATGATATCGGACTCTGCTGATACTTCACCGACAACCTCTGCTTCTGTTACGCAGGTATCACTGTATGTAAGTCCGTATCCAAATGGATAAAGTGCCTCTTTTTCCATATAACGGTAAGTTCTGTTTTTCATAGAGTAATCTGTGAATTCCGGCATTCCTTCCAGGTCTTTATAAAAAGTAACCGGAAGTTTTCCTGATGGAGATTCTTTTCCGAAAAGAAGGTCTGCCACTGCACGTCCGCCTCTTGCTCCCGGATACCATGCAAGAAGGATTCCATTGCAGTTATCCTGCGCATAATTCAGGTCAATCGCACTTCCTGCCATCAGAACTACGATGGTAGGTTTTCCTACTGCTGTTACTTTCTCGATCAGTTCTTCCTGTACTTTCGGAAGATGAAGATCAACTTTGTCCCCGGATGCATCACTGTTTCCGGTATCTCCTTCTTCTCCCTCCAGAGTCTCATTAAGACCTACGCAGAGTATGACTACATCGCTGTTTTCCGCTGTAATTACTGCCTCAGAAATTCTGTCCTGATCCCATGCCAGATTTTCAACTTTGTCTTTATATAAATCACATCCCTGAGAGTAAAGGAGCCTTACATCGTCACCTGCTTCTTCACGGATTCCTTCAAGAACAGTAATATATTCTGAAGATGTTCCATGATAATTTCCAATAAGAGCTGCACGGCTGTCTGCATTCGGGCCGATGACACCAATAGTATTTACTTTTGTTTTATCAATCGGAAGAACTCCATCATTCTTCAGAAGTACGCAGCTCTTTCTTGCCATCTTAAGAGCTTCATCAATGTGCTCTTTGCACTCTACCACACTATACGGTATCTTATCATATTCACTTCCGTCAAACAGGCCCAGCAGATATCTGGTTGTCAGCAGTCTGACTGCAGATTCTGTGAATTTTTTCTTCTGTTACCAGTCCATCCTGATAAGCTCCCATCATATGAAGATATGTATTACCGCAATTCAGGTCACAGCCTGCATTTAATGCCATAGCAGCGGACTGTCTTGGCGTAGAAGTTACCATGTGATGTTCATGGAAGTCACGGATTGCCCAGCAGTCAGAAGTATAATGACCTTCGAATTTCCATTTTCCTCTCAGGACATCTTCCATAAGATATTTATGTGCACAGCAGGGTTCTCCGTTTGTCCTGTTATAAGCACCCATTACAGCCTCAACATCCGCTTCTGTTACAAGCGCTTCAAAAGCCGGAAGATATGTTTCCCACATATCCTTCATGCTTGCCTGTGCATCAAATTCATGTCTGAGCGATTCCGGACCGCTGTGCACTGCATAATGCTTTGCACATGCTGCCGCTTTCATTACAGGTCCGTCACCCTGAAGTCCTTCTACGAATTTCACGCCAAGTCTGGACGTCAGATATGGATCCTCACCATAGGTTTCATGCCCTCTGCCCCATCTCGGATCTCTGAAAATGTTTACATTGGGGGACCAGAAAGTAAGACCCTTGTAAATATCTCTGTCTTCTTTTGCAGAATATGCATTGTATTTTGCTCTTCCCTCAGTTGCAATGATATCGCCAACTTTTTTCATCTCTTCATCGTCAAATACTGCAGCCATCGCAATTGCCTGTGGGAACATGGTTGCCACACCTGCTCTGGCCACTCCATGCAGTGCTTCATTCCAGTAATTGTATGCCGGAACACCCAGTCTTTTCACAGGAGCAGCATCGTATTTTAACTGGGAAGCCTTCTCCAGAAGCGTCATCTGTGATACCAGTTTTTCTGCTTTTTTTCTTGCTTCTGCTCTTTCTTTTCTGTGATCTTTCATTTCAGATCCTCCTGTTTATATAATTTGATAATTATTCAGCAGGTATTAACAAAGCCTCAGCGCAGCCCGCTACTCCTGCATTATGTATTCTGCATTTCTTCTCTGTATTTCGTCGGAGATTTTCCTGTATGTTTCTTAAATGCCAGTGAGAAATAATTCGTATCTCTGTATCCTACCATCATAGCAATCTTTCCAGTCTTGATGCTGGTAGTTTCCAGAAGGCTCTTCGCCTTCTCAATCCTCTTTCTGACAATGTATTCATTACATCCTTCACCTGTAATCCGCTTAAATAATCTGGAAAAATAATTCGGTGTGATATAGAGACTTTCCGCAATGCTGGAAACCGAAATATCCTCTGCAAGATGCTCATCTATATAGTGTCTGGCATTGGAAATGGTATAATGTACATCCTCTTCATCATTTTCAATAAGCTGCTCAATAAACATTCTCGTAATCTCACAGGCCTCTTCTTTTCCTGCTGATGACAGACTCTTGGAGAGTGCATCCAACTTTCCTTCTTCCACCTCACACGATTCTTCCATGTAGGAAAAAATCAAAGAGGAGGCAATCTCGAAACAACATCTGCGCACAGCAGAAGGAGAAAGATTATAGGATTCCGTTGCCTTAGTAAAGGTATTAAATGCCTTTAGTACATAATCTGGAGTTCCTATATTGGAAATCATGATATTTCGCAGTTCTGCATAGATTTCCCAGAAGATTTTCTTCTTGTTCTGAGCCCCCATCGTCTGTATAATGTCCTGAATATTCTTTTTTTGCATATTCCAGAAGATATCTGGCATCATTGTAGGAAATTGCCAGATTTTCAAATCCTTGCACAGCACTTCCAACCGTAATCTTTGGTTTATATTCAAATTCATCCTTCAGTACATCCGACAATTCTTCAATCTGTTCCAGAACGCTGTCGTCATCATCCTTTTCAAAACAGACAATCGCAATCGTACCGTCATCATCTACAAATGTGATTCCTCTGTTTTGGGAATCCACCATGCTCATGCAGACATTTTTAACAGTCATTGCACGGAATTTTCCGTCATTCTGCTGTTCTGTATACATTCCCTGTTCCAGAAGAATCAAGCTCATTTTCTGCTTAATATCAAACTGAAAATCTTTCTGGAGAATATACAACTGCATCTCTTTATCTGCTTTTGTATGCACCAAATTCCTCATGCACTGCTCCAGTCTCATCTGCACTACAGAGCCTTGAGAGCGCCACACTCTGGCCTGATTCTGCTCTTTGTTTTCCTGCTCTTTCAGTTCTTTTATCTGCTTTTCTATCGCATTGAAAAGATCATCTTCATCAATCGGTTTCAGGAAGAAATCCTGCACCTGAAGCCGCAGGCTCTCTCTTGCATACTCAAAATTATCAAAGCCTGTAAGCACGATCACACGCAGTTCAGGTACTGATTCTCTGGCCGCTTTAATCAGTTCCAGTCCTGTCATTTCTGTCATCTGGATATCTGTAACCATAATTTCAGGACCTTCTTCTTTAAGAATCTTCAAAGCCTCGTTTCCTGATGCAGCAGTAAATACGTCATCTACTTCCAGTTTCTTCCAGTCTATGGCATTTTTCATACCCATACGTATCATCTTTTCGTCATCAACAATCAGTACTCTATACACACGTCCACTCACCTCCTGCTGTATTCTTTTTGATTTCTGTCTGATATGGCAGATGGATCACGACAGTTACCCACCCAAATTCATTCTTCTGATAACTTAAGACCATATCCCTCTCCAAAAACGAAGTTCAATCCTCTTGTTTAACGTTTCGCACTCCATATCCAAAGGAATCCTCGTATCTGGAGAGCTGTTCATTCATTTTCATCTATCTGTTCCTGACTCATTCCTGTGCCTGTATCTGATACCTTTATGATAACTTCATCCTCATTTTTATATGCTGTAAGATAAAGTGTACCTGTTTTTCCCTCTTTTACTTTCATTCCATGATAAATAGAATTCTCCACCAGTGGCTGCAGAGTCAGCTTCGGTATCAGGCTTTCTTCCACCTGAGATTCTACAACAATCTCACTTCCGATAATGTTGTCGTATCTCATGTTCTGGATAATCATATAATTCCTGATATGCTCTACTTCTTCTCTGATCGTGATCACGTCATGTCCTTTGCTGAGACAGATCCTGTAATATTTCGCCAGCGCCTTTACCATTGTGGAAATCTCTTTATTTCCTTCGGCAATCGCCTGCCAGTGGATACATTCCAGTGTATTATAAAGAAAATGCGGCTGAATCTGCGACTGAAGGGCATTAAAACGAATCTGCTCCAGCTGATGCTGTTCCAGTTTTACCTGTTCCATCAACACCTCGATTTCATCCATCATAGAGTTAAAACCAATTGCAAGCTTTGTGAAATCTTCACCCATATTGTCAACATTGATCCTTGTTCTCAGGGAACCTGTTGCAACATGATCCATCTTAGATACTACCTTATTAAGGGGCTGATACATTTTCCTGACCAGTGCTCTTATAATAATGCTTACTATGATCAGCACTATGATCAGAACCAGAATCACAACAACCATTATATGGAATCCTGATTCCATCAGTTTATAAAAAGAAATCGAACTGACTACATAATAATTCCAATTCTTAATCTTCTGGCATACATACATATTCCCATTCTTTGTAAATATCTGTATCCCTTTTTCCATCTCATCTATATAATTTACGTAACGGCCTGTCTCCTCTTTATCATTCGAAAGCAGTATCATTCCACCTGTGTCAACTACTCTTGTTTCTGCTGAAGAATCTCCTACAGCCAGCATCTTCTGTACTGCCGGATCATCGAAATTCATGCACAGAAGCCCTCTTGCATCAGATACTTTTCTGGTATCATATAATGGATAATACAGACTCAATGTATATCTGTTCCCTTTATAATAATCGTTATTATAGGCAACTTTCAGCGTTCCTTTCTTCGCATATTTGCTTCTCTCATATGCCTGGGGATACACTTCTTCAAACTGCGTAACTGATAAAGAACCCTTTCCTCTGTAGTAGTAACTCTTATAATCCGAACTGACAATGGCAGCAAAGTTCAGACTCTCATACATATTATTCAGATTCTCCAGCTTGCTGTAAACTGCATCAATGTCTGCTGTCTTCAGCTCATTTCTCTGCACCTGCCTGCAGTAATTCTGCACAGAATCATCCATGATCGTACCCAATACGATTTCTTTATATGAATCCATTGATCCCTTAAAAGATTCCGCAACTGTATTATTCTGCATCTGCAGAAGTTCTACAGACTGCTCTTTCATCGATGCTATAGAAAAAGTCAGAGAAACACCTGCAACCGTCAGCGTTACAATAAGAATACTGACGGTCACAAGTAAAAGTATTTTTTTGATCAAATTTCCAGTGGCTGAATTTTGGTTTTCCATTTGTTCATGTTGTCTTTCCTCATCTGTCACATAATTTCACATATACCCACATGATCAGGGGGGATTTTATCTCCCCAATATCATACCATGTTCAATGGTAAATGGACACAACAGATTCTGCAGAAAGAATCAACCCTTTACAGCACCTGCAGTCATACCTTTTACCAGTTTATCCTGGAAAATAATGAACATGATAACCATTGGTAAAAGTGTTAATGTAAGAACTGCCATGATCATTGGTGTATTCATAGAATACTGTCCCTGGAATTCCCAGATTGCCAGCGGCAGGGTACGATTCTGTGAGGACTGTGTCAGTGTATTTGCGAAAGAGAACTCATTCCACATATTTACACCATTGTAAATTGCCAGTGTCGCCATTCCGGGTTTGGAAAGCGGCAGAATCATGGAGAAGAACATCTGAATCTTTCCACATCCGTCAATTTCAGCAGATTCTTCGATTTCCCTCGGAATCTCTTTCATAAAGCTGGTCAGGATAAATACGGAAATCGGAACTGCGAATGCGACATACGGTCCGATCAGTGACCAGATTGTATCATAAAGTCCTGTTGACTTTGACATTTTGAACACAGGGATCAATGTAATATGTACAGGAATAGACATACAGGCTACAATGATCGCATAAATCGGCTGTGCCATTTTAAACTTAAATCTTGCCAGAGGATAAGAAGCACATGCTGAAATAAACAGCAGCAGGATCAGGGAAATTGCAAGAACGATCACACTGTTCTTGAAGTAATTTGCAAACCCTCCTGTAAGTACCTCAGTGTAATTGGACCAGTTCAGTTTATCAGGAAGCTGGAATACACCCTTGGTAAGCATCTCAAATTTCTCTTTGAATGAGTTCAGCACCATGAATATAAAAGGTGTAAATGATACAATTGCTGCACCGATAGCAAGAACAAAAGCAATGACCCAGGCTATGATGCTTTTTCTTCTACTTTTCTTATAGCTGTCCATCCCTTAATCCTCCTGTTTTCCGTTTATAAGTTTCATAGTAATCATAGATACCATTGTAATCAGGATAAACATACCTCCTGCAATGGCTGAGCCATAACCCATGTTAAAGTTCTTGAATGATTCTTTGTACATATAGGTTGCCATCAGCTCTGTAGCAGTACCAGGACCGCCCCCTGTCATAACATAGATCAGATCGAAGTATTTCAAAGATCCAACCATTGAAAGGATAGCTGCACTCTTAATTGACGGAATAAGAAGTGGAAGTGCAATCTTCCAGAAATACTGTCCTCTTGTAGCACCATCGATTCTGGCTGCTTCAAATACATCATATGGAATGTTTGTATAACCAGCCATAAAGTAAACCATGTAGAATGGTGTAAACTGCCATGCAATGATAAGAATAACTGTGATCAATGCTAATTTCGGATTACCAAGAAGGTCAATATTGCCCCCTCCGAACCATCCGGAAATTGTGCTGGCAATACCTCCGTTTGTTGCAAGTGCGTATGTGAAAAGGAAACCAATTGCAACAGAAGACATAAGCATTGGAATAAACCAGATAACCTTGAAAATTGTAAGTTTCTTACCGCCAAAGTCAAGGAATGTTGCCATTGCAAGTCCTAACGGAATCTGGATAATGATAGATAAGATCATGATAATAACGTTGTTCTTAAATGCTGTCCAGAATTTTGTATCTTTGATCAGTTTTGCCCAGTTTGCAAGTCCTACCATCTTCTTGTCTGCGGAAATACCATTCCACTGGTATCCGCTTGTAATAAATGTATCAATAATCGGATATGCGATAAATACTACTAATAAAATGATAACAGGTGCCAGAAAAAGTGCTGCTGTCTGACGTGTTTTTCTCTGTCTTAACTGAACCAGAGATATCCCTTTTTCATTCATTTTGGTGCCTCCTTTTTAATACTTTCTGAGATTTGATCATCTGACCTAACGTATGCCAGAGTATGTTTGAAAAATGCTTTCGGAATATGTTAGAGATATATTTCTGAGATGGTTTTTATATATTTTCTGACATGCTGTCTGATACGTAATTTGACATTGAAATGATTTTTCAAGCACGCTCTGTGTACTCACATATTGTTTTTCAAGATAAAGGGTTCTGCACTTTCGGCATGTGCAGAACCCTTCTTTTCTACCCTTACTCAGGTCAGAATGAATGCCTGCTTTCCTTTAAAGATTATTCAGCATCATCTGCTGCTGCATCATCTGTAGCTTCTTCTGCAGTATCATCTGCTGCGCCGGAATCAGATTTGGTACTTAAATATTCGTCCATTGCTTTCTGCATTTCTTCCTGTGCTTCCTGAGGAGTCTTTGTCAGACCAAATACTTCCTGTAAGCCATCAAGATGTGCAGATGCAACAGATGTTGGCAGATACTGGTCATACCACAACTGGATAGAAGATGCTTCCTGAGCTGCATCAAAAATTTCCTTTACAACAGGGTCTGAAATGTGGTCTCCTGCATCTTTTACAGGAACAATCTTGTTGTTAGAGTATGTCATGTCTGCAACTTCATCAGATAAATGATCTGTTGCACATTCAAATGCTGCTGCAAGTTTATCACCTTCACAGTTGAAGGAAATGAACTGATCACCTACAGTACCGATCTGGATTGTAGGATCAGCATCGGAATCATCAATTGCAGGGAATGGGAACCAGCCGATCTTCTGATAGAATTTCTCACTGTCAGACTGGAATGTTCCTGTATACCATGAGCCACAGAGAAGCATACCTGCGGTCTCCTGATACATTAACTGTTTTGCCTGTCCGTCATCTTCGCTTAAGGAGTTTACGCCATCCGGGAAGTATCCGTTGTTAACCCACTCCTGAATCTTCTCACCTGCTTTGATGAAGCAGTCATCTGTGAATTTGCCGGTTCCTGCAACTGCATTCTGGAATGGTTCCAGTCCGCCATAACGTGCTGCCAGAGACATGAAGTACATGGAACCTGTCCATTTGGAACCATTAGCAAGTGCAAAAGGTGTAATTCCGTTTTCTTTTAATGTTGCACAGATATTTTCCAGATCAGCTAATGTCTTCGGTTCTTCAAGTCCGTACTGTTCAAACATATCTTTGTTGTAGAAGATACCTGCCAGAGAAACATTCAGATATGGGATCGCATATACATGTCCGTTGTAGCTTCCCTGTTCAATAGCTGCATCCAGAAGTTTATCTTTAACATCGGACTTATCAAGAAGATCATCAATCGGCTGAGCAAATCCGGAATCAATATATTCATACATCGGACCACCGGACCAGCTTGAGTACATATCAGGACACTCACCGGAGCTCATTGCGATAACAAGTTTTTCTTTGTATGTATCGTTCTGAATGGATACCTGATTTACAGTGTAGCCTGACTTTGTTTCTTTGTTGAACTTATCTACTGCTGCGGTAACAATATCTTTATCCGGACTCTCTACCGCGATATTCCAGTAGGTAATTTCTTTGTCGTCAGCTGCAAATACCGTTGTCTGCGCTGCCATAGGTACCACCATAGCTGCTGTCATGGCAAGTGCCATAATCTTATACATTCTTTTTTTACATTTCTTGTTTCCTCCTTTTTTTCGTTCACTTTGTATATTTAAGTGTATTTATCATAGCATTCCATTCACATAATGCCCATAAAATATTCTGTCCAAAATCTATAAATTTCTGTCTTTCCGTTTCTGTGTGCAGAAATTATAGATATCTGTACTGGAATCTTTCCAAAAAATGTCTTCTGAGAACCAGCAAAAAATTACTTTCAAATTTTAATTTTTTATTATTTTTTGACTATTTTCC
>ENA-OQES01000320-OQES01000320.1-human-gut-metagenome-genome-assembly--contig:-NODE-320-length-20968-cov-9.290869_pt1 | contig 20968 bp, 20 predicted proteins | sample MGYA00242798_ERZ504641 | MGnify/ENA primary metagenome ERZ504641 (study PRJEB26092, sample SAMD00036327) | human gut metagenome | host: Homo sapiens | study: EMG produced TPA metagenomics assembly of...
CGTCCCTGCTCATCAACGGCGTGGCCATCACACCGACGGAAAACGTCAACGTGGTCAGCGAAACCGCGCAAATGCCCGTTACCATCAGCAACAGCCACCCCTATCCGGTCACGGTAAAAGTCTCATCGTTGACCAACTCCATGCAGATCGTCACTTCGCGTTTCGACACCGTGGAAGTGCCCGCGCACGGCGAAGCCCAAGTGGCATTCACCATCCGCGTGGCCACCTCAGGCACCGCGGACGCCACACTCAGCCTGCAGGACAGGCAGGGCATCACATTCGGAGCGACACAAACCACCCACATCACCAGCGCATTGCAGATCAGCGACAAAAGCGGCTTCATCATCATCGGCATCGCCGTGCTGCTTGGAGCTTTGGGACTGTGGCGCCAATTCCACCGTAAGAAGGATCCCGACGAATGAGTTCTTCCGTTGGCCGTAATTCACTGATCATGGCCTCCGGCACCGCGGCCTCGCGCGTGACCGGGCAAATCCGCACCATTCTGCTCGCCTGGGCTTTAGGCACCACCGGCTATGCGGCAAACGCCTACCAGGCCGGATCCATGATTCCGCAGGTCATCTACACCCTGGTTTCCGGAGGTATCTTCAACGCCGTGCTCGTACCGCAGATCGTGCGCACGTTGAAGGCGAAAGACGCCGAAACCAGGCTCAACAAGCTCATCACGCTCGCCATCACCATGTTGTTGGCAGTGGCGATTCTGATGGCGCTGTGCACGCCGCTGCTCACCAGACTGTATGTGAACGGCAGCCCGGAAACCATGGCGTTGGCAACCTCTTTCACCCTGTGGTGCATGCCCCAGACTTTTTTTCTATGGCCTGTATACGGTGGTCGGCCAGATTCTTGCGGCCAAAGACCATTTCACCGCGTATGCGTGGAGTTCGGTGGGCGCGAACATCATCAGCTGCATCGGTTTCGGCACGTTCATCGCATTGTTCGGCCGTGCCACGGAACATCCGCTTGATTTTTGGACCGCCGACAAAATCGCTTTGACGGCCGGAACATGGACGTTGGGCGTGGCATTCCAAGCGTTGGTATTATTCATTCCGCTGACCAAAATCGGATTGAAATACCGTCCGCAATTCGGACTTCACGGCATCGGCTTGCGTTCCATGGGTCCGGTCGCGGCTTGGAGTGTCGGCATTGTCGTAATCGACCAGCTCGCCAATATCGTAATCACGCGCACGTCCACCAACGCGCCGATGCTCGCGCAGCAGCAGTTCGGCATCAATCCGCTCGACGTGGCCGGCAATGCCTCATACCAGAACGCGTACACGATTTACATGCTGCCATATTCGCTGATTGCCGTTTCGCTTGCAACCGCGATTTTCCCGAAAATATCCCGTGCGGTCGCCGACCATAATATCGCCGAAGCGCGTGCCGATCTAAGTCAGGCACTGCGCAATATGGGCGTGATCATGTGCTATTTCTCGGTCGCTTTCGTAGTGATGCCCGTTCCGATCATTCTCGCGTTGCTGCCGTCTGTGAACGTCAGAGAGGCGATTCTTATGGCGGGACCGTTAGTCACGCTTGGCGTGGGACTCCCGTTCGCCAGCGCATATCTGATTATCCAGCGCACGTTCTATGCATTCGAAGACGGCAAATCGCCGTTCATTTTCATGCTGTTTGCCATGGGCATTCAAGCGGTAGGCGTGATCATCGGCGCGAGACTACTCCCCCCTACCGAATGGACGACAATGATCGGCATGCTAGGAGCCATAAGCTACATACTGCCGATCCCCATCCTGTATGCCATGCTGCGCAAACGATTCGAAAACAATATCGACGGTCCGCACATAGCCATCTCGTATCTGAAATCGATTGGCGCGGCAGCAGCTACCATGCTCATCGGCATGACGGTACGTGACAGCATCTACCAGCTTGTCGGCGCCCAAATCGGAGCGGTGGACGGTCATATGAACTGGATTCAGGCAGTGGCGTGTGCCTCGCTGCTGGCCATAGTGACCTTCATCGTTTACGTGGGCACGTTGCGGCTGCTGCGTTCCGAGGAATTCAACGAGACGATCGCGCTGATTTCCTCACGTATTCCCGGACTTCGCAAGCCGACCAGCCCCAACGATAGACTGGAACAGGGCGACGCCGAAAACGGCGAGTGACCATAGGCAGAACAAACGTTTACAAAAAGTTGAAGGAACCCATGAAACCTCAGCTGGGAGATACCATCAGCAATCGCTACGTGCTCGTTTCGCCATTGCGCGAAGAAACCGGACTGCAGGTCTGGAAGGCCAGCGACCATGTGCTCGCACGGGATTGCCAGCTGTTTATCGTCAGCAACAGCAAGGCATTGCAGGAAGTCAACGCAACCGCTTCTATGCTGGCAATTTCGCATGATTCCCACTTCACGAAAGTGCTGCAGCTCCAGCATGTCGGCCAGGTCGCGCTGGTGGTGACGCAGCTTGACGAAGGCATGACCCTCAGCGAATATCTTGCGCTGAATGCCAACCAGCCGTTGAGCTATACAGCCATGCGCTCCATCATTGGCGAAGTCATCGAAGCGTTGCATGCACTGCAAAAAGACAATCTCACGCATTTCTCCATCAGCACCGACACGGTGCGACTGACCCGTTCCGGCATTCAGATCGCAGACGCTCCGGTGAGCATCATGATTGCCGACACTTCCTGCGCTCAAGCTTTGGAAAATCGGGAACAGCTTGCGATTCGGCAGATTGCGGCATTGCTGTATGCGATGTTGACCCGACGCCCGTCCACATTGTCGACTGATTTCCGTCTGGAAGCGCTTGCGCCGACCACGCCGATGGAATTCCGTGTGATCTGCAAGCGCGGTCTTGAACTTGCGGAGGATGACGGCTTCCCCACCGTTCCAATGGCGACCATTGCGGAATTGGAGGCGCTGCTTGGCGAATACCAGCCGCTATCATCGTTGGGGGGCATGGATGTCACGTTGCCTTCCATGGATTCGGAATGCTCGATCGCCAATGTTCCGTTGCTGCAGATTCTTGAGAAGGATGCGCTCCCACTGCCGGATACGCTGGCGGCGGCTGGAAGCATTCCGGAAATGACGTTCACGGCCCCCGAACCGCATAACGATTTTTCCGATGGCAAGGAGGCTTTGGCGAAAAGCGTCGCGGCCACCAGTGGAGCGGTGAAATCGTTGTGGAGCAGCGGCCGTGAGCTGTTGAGCGAAGAAGACATCGATGGCGTGACCGACACCAGCGATTCCCCCTTCTCTTTCCCCATCAGGGTTTCCGTACCGGCCGATGGCATGTCATCCGACGATTCCCAGTTGGAAAAAAACCGGCCGCATTCCAGTGATCGGCGCGGATGGTCAGGTCATTCAGCCCGGCGAGGAATCCGCTCGCGCGTTGAAAGCAGAGCAGGAGGCGATCGACGCCGCGTATGCAGCCGGTCGAGCCGCGGTTCCGCCGAGCTTCACGCCGAAGAATCCTTCTCCCGCTTCGGCGAATACTGACGTTGCCGACGCGAAACTGTTCGGCAAGCTGAAAACGAAGGTCGTTGCGATTATCGTTGCGGTCATCGTGGTTGCGGTTGCGCTTGGTTTTGCAGTTCATGGTTTGATGCAGCCCTCAGATTCGGTTACGACTGATTCAAAAGGACCATGGCCGGAAATGAATCTTGACGAAGTGCCGTTCGGCGAGGGAGATCAATCGGATGAGAATTCCGCAGATTCCTCCAATGCCGATACGTCTGGCAAGGCCGATACGTCCGGCAATGCCGACTCGTCCAATTCCAAGGATTCTTCCGATACTTCCGCCAATGCGCCGGCATCCGGCGATTCGACGGCATCCAAGAAACTCAAGAAAACCGAAGACAAGGTCGTGACCGCCGACAAGCAGTCGAAAAAGGTGCCGGATCCGAAGCAGCCGGAAAACACGACCGCATACGAAATCGACAATCGTAAGTTCCTGTCGAATCCTGACGGACAGCAGGGCTACGGATATTACGTGCACCTGAGCCAGCCGCAGAAGGCGTATCGCATGGTCATCAAGATTCGTTCTTCGGGCGGCCAGGGATACATTCGTGTGAACGCGACGGACAGCCCATCCCAGGGCAAGCAGGTGGCGCAGTTCGAATTCGACGATTCCGGCACTACCGAAGTGAAGTTCGACAAGTCCGTGGAAACGCAGGACATCATGCTATGGGTGCCGCTTGATAGTCTGCCGGGCAACCAGCTGTATATCGAAAGCATTCAAGTGTTCTGATCATTGTCACCGTCTTTCTAACGTTTTCCAGAGAAGACACATGGAGGGCACGTGTAATACGCACGTGCCCTCCTTTGTATCCACCACTCGATTGTCTGTCTGCCGAAATCGTGCGGCTAAACCAGCAAGCCATGCAGCCAATCGCATAATCCATCTGTACAAGTCGTATTTCCTGTCTACACAACCCCCGAATTGGTGGTCAAATCCGACTTGTACAGACATAAAACCGGGGTTATACCAACACAGAACGCAAGTTGTACAGACAATCAGCCGCGCAGACCACTTACTCGGGCCAGTGCTCGAAGAGGGTGAGAAGTTTGTTGACGTTTACGTCGCTCCAGCTGTTGATTCGAGGGCCATCGTACGCGCTGTTGTACGGTTGATCGAACACGACCACATGCTGCCCCGCCTCGCGCAGGGTTTCGATGTTCGCCGGCGAATCGTCAATATGAATCGTGGCCTGCATGCTGTCTTTCAGCCCGGTAAAGCACAGGCTCATGTATGGAATATGGTTGCTGTCCAACCATTGCGCGGTGTCGGAAACAACCATCTGATGCTGGCCGGACACGAACAGCCTATGCGTGACGATGCGAATGTACACGTGCTCGCCCGCCAATCGTTGCAACGCCTGCGCGACTCCCGGAAGCGGCTGCATCGTTGCATACAGATGCTCACGTTCCGCGGCTTTATGCGTTTCGATGTAATCGTCGAGCGTGTCGAACGGCCATCCATCCTCGCGAATGAGATTGTAATGCGCGGTCTGCAACGCACGTTCCGGCACGTCAATGCCCTGCCGCTGCAGGTAATCGCGGATCGCACCCTTGTAATCCGCGCAGACGCCGTCCAAATCGAGATTGAGCACGCGATATCCCTGCACGCCCACGCGCTGGCTCTCGTATTGTTCAGGAATAGTCGCCATATATCACGTTCCTTTCTTACGCCCGACGCCAATCAGCCCGTCGAACAGCCACACTAATCAACTCGCTATCAATCAATGTAACCTGACATTCGCCGACAACAAGCGCAAATACTCCCGCAAGTAAGGAAGATCGAAAAGATAGAAAATGTCGAGAAAAAATGATGACCTTGCAAAAAGTCTTACAGGAGAACGTTTTTTGAGACTTTCATAGAAAAGATCGAAATCTGAAGATCGCGCCGCTTCTTTTTGCGACGGCGACACCACCTTGCAATCGACGATCGACTTTTCATCACAGCATCATTACGTTTATTTCAAGATTAGCCGATGAAAATACAAAAGAATCGACGATCATTGCATGACATCGACGGTTGCGTCTGCCTATACTGAAGGCACAACAGAACAAAGAGACATGATGCGGCAGGAGCCGGAGAGAAAACCGGAGCCGCACCCCACACGCGGGGAAACGGCAACGCCACCCGCGCTGAAATAACAGAAAAACAAACAAGACTTACGGCAGCGGCCAGAGGAAAGAACAGAAAACAAGAACGCCGCCAAGCCAAACGAAAGGAAACATCATGAAGAACAGCACTTTCAACCAGATTGTCAACGCCAACCTCGCTTCCATCGATCCGGGCTTCGGCCAGTTCGCACTCGCCAAGGCCAGCGCCGATCTGTTCAAGAAGATCATCAATAAGTGATCCAAGGCCTGCGCAGGCAGGCGTCACGTTTATACAACCAAAGGGCTTGCGTTCCACATGGAGCGCAAGCCCTTTTTCTCATATTCCACTCAAGCGCTGCCAGGAATCCAGCACCACCAGCAACTACACGCACAGCCCCACACACACAGCTCATGTTTCACGTGAAACTTTGTAGATGATTCGGCTTGGAAAGTACTCGATAATACGCCATAGGAAAAAGAATACGTGAAATAGTGCGATGCGCGGCTGTTCGCTTCGGCGGTTCGCTACAGTGGGAATATGAGTGATTTGCGAGATGTGATTATTGTCGGATCTGGCCCTGCAGGATATACCGCGGCCATATATTTAGGCCGGGCTGGATTCAAACCACTGGTCATTGCGGGCGCGCTGACCCCAGGCGGGCAGCTCGTCAACACCACCGAAGTGGAGAATTTTCCAGGCTTCCCCGATGGTATTATGGGGCCGGAACTCATGGATAATATGCAACGCCAGGCAGAGAAGTTCGGCGCAGAAATCGTTTGGGATGATGTTGTTTCCGTGAGCAACGATGACGCCACCGGTGTGAAAACCGTGCGCATCGATCAGGGGGACGTTTTTGAAACCCGTGCTTTGATCATCGCAACCGGATCGGAATACCGCAAGCTCGGCATCCCTGGAGAGGTGGAATATTCCGGCAAGGGAGTGTCATATTGCGCGACTTGCGACGGCTTCTTCTTCCGTGATAAGCCGATTATTGTGGTCGGCGGCGGCGATAGCGCATTCACTGAGGCTGATTTTCTTTCCCGATTTGGATCGTCGGTGACGTTGATTCATCGTCGTTCCGAATTCCGCGCATCGCAGATTCTCGTGGAACGCGCTCAACAGAATCCGAAAATCACCATCGTCACGGATTCCGTGGTGGAGGAAATCTTGGGTGACGACAACGGAACCCAATCCGTGAACATTCGCAACGTTATCACCGGAGAGATTAGCACGATTGCCGCAAACGGTATTTTCGTAGCGATTGGCCACTCCCCGGCCACAGCTTTTATTGACGGCATTGTGCAGCGAGATGCGGCTGGATATATTCAGGTAGACGGTGCCAGCACACGCACCAGCACTGCCGGCATTTTTGCAGCAGGCGACTGTGTTGACAGTATTTATCGTCAGGCGATCAGCGCCGCCGGCATGGGCTGCCGGGCCGCCCTTGACACCCAAGCCTACCTCCAGCAGTAACACTCCCCATGATGGTCATTCACACAGCCATTCACACAGTCACATCACAGTCATGACCGTGTGAATGACCGTCATATGACCGTGATACAAAGTCACACCCTACTAAAAAACTTGGAAAAACGAACGGAAGGGCAGCATATTCTATGCTTGACCGTAGGCTTTGATCACTGAGTAATAAAGAGGAAAAGCCCGATGGGCTTTACTCAAGCAAAGTGAACGGCTTGCCACGAAGACCGCACAGCGGTATCTTACGCGTGTCGAGCGTAGAGTACGCCGCCCTTCCGTGGACATCGCAGTCATCACAGTCACTCACACAGTCACATCACAGTCATGACTGTGATAAAATCAAAATGACCGTGTGAATGACTGTGACATGGAGGAAGCTATGTCCATTCTCCAAGAACCAATCCAAAACGCGATAGCACGATTGCGCAAACAGCATAATGACGACAGCGATTACGAAGCAAAAAGCTGTCAGCGATCCCTCAGCAAAGACGTGTGGGAAAGCATCAGCGCCTTCGCAAATACACATGGTGGCACTCTGCTCCTTGGTTTGGATGAACACAATGGATTCACTTGCGTTCAGGATTTTCACCTCGACAGAGTGCGGGACCAACTTATCGAAGGTATGGGAGATGGCGGTAGGGATGGAATCAGACTCTCAAATCCTCCAAAATATGATGTTTCACGTGAAACCGTTGACGGCGGTCAGATTCTCGTTATTCGTATATATGAAAACGATATAGATTTCAAGCCATGCTATATTACCGCCAAAGGAATTAAAAGCGGTAGTTTCAAACGAATTGATGATAAAGATGTTCTCCTATCATCAGCAGAATTATATGAAATTCAAAATATACTACATCCAAGTAGTTCTGATCTTGAAATTATTCCTAATGCCTCTATTGAAGACCTTAACTCTTCTGTTGTCGATACTATTTTTGTAAGAAAACAAGGCACTAAAGCCTTGCGTGGAGCAGAAACAAAAGAAGAAAAACTAGCGCGATTAAACATTGCGGATCGACAAGGTCGCATACGGATGGCGGGATTAATTGCAGCCGGTAACTATCCTCAACAATTCTTCCCACGTCTCTTTATCGACGTTGCTGTACATCCAGGCATTGAAAAAATCGCAGCCAGGTGCACTAAGGTTCCTCGACCGCGTAGAATGCGAGGGATCTGCATCAGAAATGATCAACGATGCGGTAAATGCTACATCTCGAAATTTACGATCTTATTCATTCATCGAAGGCATCGGAAGAAAAGATGAATTGGAAATTCCTTCCGAAGTTCTGCGTGAAGCCATCGCCAACGCAGTAGTGCATAGGGAATATCATCCGTATTTTCAAGGCCAGCCGGTCACTGTCGACGTTTACGCAGACAGGATCGAAATATCGAATCCAGGTGGCCTATGGGGAGGCAAAACCATTGATAATCTCGCAGATGGACAATCTCGATGCCGCAATAGCGCCCTCATGCAGCTCGTACAAACCACCCCTGTGATCGGAAGCAATCTTATCACCGCCGAGGGTCAGGGCGGAGGAATCATCCTCATGATGAACGAAATGCAGAACCGCGATCTGCGCGCACCGGAATTCCGCGCGACTCAGGACTCCTTCACTGTGGTGTTGTGGCGTTCCAGCGTCAATCTATCCAACAAAGCTGATGAGATTATCTCTGAAATTAAAAATACTGAACCAACTCATAAAAACGATGCAACAAACATGTTATCGAATACTATGAAAAATAAGGTTGATATTCTCACTTTTATTCCAAAGAATAAAGATATTACCGCAAGGGAGCTTGCTGATATTACTGGAAAATCAGTTGAAACAATTCGCCGTAATCTAAGAAAGTTAATACAAGAAAATAAAGTTGAAGCCATCGGTAAAACGAAAAGCAGAAATCGTATGTACCGACGAATCAACTAATTCCCATAGAAAGATGCCGTCAAATACCACCAAATAAGGAATCACAAAAACGCTAAAAATAAGCGGAAGGGCGGCATATTCTGTTCACGACTGTAAGCTTGGCCAAATGGCTTTGAGTGTGCCGTGAATAGAATATGCCGCCCTTCTGCGAACATCACACTGATCCGACAGAGAAACTCGAGAAATACTATTCTTCAGCAGAGGGAATGAGCATGTCGATAATGCGCTTCATGTCATCTTCGGATTTGAAGACGATTTCGATGCGGCCATGTTCCTTGGACCCTTTGATGGAAACCTTCGTGCCGAACTTCTTTTCAAGTCCGAGCTGCATTGGCGTTCCAGCCCACGGATTCAGCTTGTTGGTCTTCGCTTTCTTCGGCTGATCCGATTCGGCGGCCTTCATCGACACGATTTCCTCGGTGCTGCGAACAGACAGCCCTTCGGCAATAATGCGCGTCGCAAGCTGTTCCATATCAGCTTCAGCCGGCAATCCCAGCAGCGCACGCGCGTGACCGGCCGATAAGAGTCCGGAAGCGACCTTCTTTTGCACGGTTGCAGGCAGATTCAGCAATCGCAAGGTATTTGCAATCTGCGGTCGTGATTTCGATACGGATTTCGACAATTGCGCCTGTGTCAGACCGAAATCGTCGATCATCTGCTGATAGGCGGCCGCTTCTTCCAGCGGATTTAACGCAACGCGATGCAGATTCTCCAGCAGAGCGTCACGTAACATGTCGTCGTCGGCCGTGGTTTTGACGATCGCAGGAATCGTTTTCAGACCTGCGATCTGTGAAGCACGCCAGCGACGCTCACCCATGATGAGCTCATACATGCTATCCATGCGACCGTCGAACATATTATGCGACTCGTCATTGCTGGCGGCGTTCTCCTTGCGCGCGGCCTCGATCTGCACAAGTGGGCGTTTCCGTACCACGATGGGCTGCAGCACGCCGACTTCCTTGATGGAATCGGCAAGCTCACGAAGATCATCCTCGTCGAAAATAGTGCGTGGCTGATGCAGGTTGGGTCCGACATCACTCAGACGCAATTCAACCAAGTAACCACCCTGCACCGGCAGCAGTTCCGGTTCGTTGTTCTTTGCATCTTCGTTCATTTTTTACCGCAGCGGTTTCACGTGAAACACTCCCCTGCTTCGCGTCGGCAGAAGGATCGACAGGACTGGTGGCGCCGAAGAACATGTCGGCTGGATGAGCCGCTTCGTTCAGCGTGATGGAAGGCATGCTGGCACGATGAACGCTTCCTTTCTTGGTTTCGTGTGAAACGTTCTTCTTCATGTCGTGGACGGCATCAACGGAAGCCTGGGCTGTCGCCATGGAGCTTTTAGCGCCTGTGTTCTTTCTCACAGACGGCACGGCAGCACTGCCAGCCATGCTTCCGGAAGTTTTCGCGGACGGCTTGTTATCGGCCTTCACCCCTACAGCAGGCGCAGCCGGCTCAGCGGCAGCTTCCGACTTTGCCGACTCTCCTGGAAGAGACGGAAACAGCGCGCCGAGACCCATGCCCAAACGTGATTTCGTAGCCATGATCAGTTCTCATTCCTTCTTGCATCAATAGCCTGCAACACCGTCTGCGAGCGACGTGCGAGTTCCAACGCGGCCTCACAGTAGGAGATTGCACCCATGCCCTTGGGGTCATAGGCGATAACGCTTTGATTAAAGCTCGGCGCTTCCGAGATTTTCACCGTTCGTGGAATCGTGGTGTCCAACACGATGGTCGGATAGTGGCTTTTGACCTCGTCATGCACTTCACGGCTGAGCAGGGTTCGCTTATCGAACATGGTGATCAGCATGGTAGAAACAAGCAATGACGGATTGAAATGTTCCTGCACCAGCCCGATGGTATTGATAAGCTGACCAAGACCCTCCAACGCATAATATTCAGCTTGGATCGGAATCAGCATCTCATGCACCGCGCACATGGCATTAATTACCAGCAGACCAAGGCTCGGAGGGCAATCGATAATCACGTAATCGTAGTGTTCCTCGCTGTTCTCAAGAAACTCATCGACCGCGGTTTTCAGTAGAACATTGCGATTTTCCATGTCGGCGACTTCCAACTCGGCACCGCTCAGATCGATGGAGGCTGGCACCACGTCAAGCAGATCGAAGTCAGGGCAGGTGCGCTTGACTTCGGCAATGGTTTTCCTGCCTTCAATCACGTCGTATACCGACGGCTCTCCCGACGCATGCGGAGCACCCAACGCGGTCGACGCATTGCCCTGCGGATCCATATCGATCAGCAGCACTTTGGAACCGAACTGAGCCAACGCGGCGGAAAGATTCACCGCAGACGTGGTTTTGCCAACGCCACCCTTCTGATTGGCGACCGCGATCAGGCGCGTCTGCTCCGGCTTTGGGCAAACGGCCTTCTGCAAAGCGCGATAGCGAGACGATTCGTCGGCGATCTGCGAACCAAGAGGAGAATTCGACCCTCCGAAAATTCGTTTGATGGTTTCCGTCGCCGATTCCATCGATGTCAGGTTATCTGGTCCTTCAGGTCCAGTCATACGTTAGCCTTCCTTACGATATGCTTAACACTCAAGTTTCATCATTTGGGTGGACAGAACCGACCCGTCCACCCATTGTGCGCAAATGTGGATAACTGTGGATAGTCTGTGGATAACTTGCATTGCTTGCAAAAAGTTATCCACAGACATCTTGTTGCTATTCCAACATTTTTTTGCGCTTTATTTCAATGAGTCTCCAGTTGTGGATAATGTGGACAACTTGCCAAAATGGTGGATAACTTACTTTTTATCCACCATGAGCACATGGGTCGATTCAAGCCCCGGCCCGACCTCGGCATCCACCACTCGCGGACGAACGCCGCCGCACTTGGCGATCTCCTTGGAGGCTTTTTCGATCTCCTCCTGAGCGGACCTTCCCTTCAATGCGACCAGACGTCCACCGCGTTCAAGCAACGGCAACGTCCACCCGGATAGCTTGGTCATCGGTGCAACGGCACGACAGGTCACCACGGCGAACGGGTGCCTTGCCTGAATGGGCTTGCCATCCAAATCCAGCACAGGACCGCGGGCAACCGCTCCCCTGCCGTTCCTGCCGCCTTTGCCGTTCCTGGCGTTGCCATTACCACGGTTGCCGCCCTGAACGCCAGACGCACCCGCAATGGTCTCGATCATCTCATTAGCCCTGGCACGCACCACCGTAACGTTCTCCAGCTCCATGTCCTCCACGCACTCGTTCAGCCATTCGATACGCCGTTCCATAGGCTCCACGAGAGTGAACTGGTGATCCGGCAGGCATGCGGCCGCAACGATACCGGGAAAACCGCCGCCGCTGCCAATATCGGCAACCGTTTTGAACTGCTTCTTGGCCGTGGATTCCCTCACGAAAGGCACAATGGCAGCCGAATTCAGAATATGGCGTTCCCAAATAATCGCAACGTCTCGTGGTCCGATCAAGCCACGGGGTTCGCCTTCTTCGACAAGTTTCGCATGAAAAACACGCAGCTTGCCCAACGCATCCCCCAGCACTTCCTCAAGAATCGGCGAATCATCAAGTTCGTCTGTCACATCACTCATGGGCACCATCCTATATCCTGCTCTTCCTTATTGCCGGTATTCCAGCCATTACTCCCCGACCAATGCCGGCAATATCGCACGGCCTGCGCAGACCGTGCGCAAGTCCATGCGCACATAGGCGTCACGTACCCGGCGCACGACCTGCGTGTAGTCACTCATCAATCGCAATAAAAAAGCGCCACCGTGATGGTGACGCCATGTTTCACGTGAAACGAGCCGAAATCAGGCCTCATCCTCGTCTTCGGTTTCCTCGGCGACAGAAGCCTTAAAATACACCGTAACGTAACGATGTGGCTCCTCGCCGTGGGAACGGGACTTCATACCTTCCTCACGCACCACGTCATGCACGATCTTACGCTCGAAGGAATTCATCGGCTTCAGGTCGACCGGCTCTCCGGTCTCGCGTACCTCGTCGATGGCATCCAGCGCGATGTCGTGCAGACGCTGACGCTTGCGCTTTAGATAGCCGTCGACGTCCACAATAAGATGGGAACGTTCGCCGGTCTTCTGCTGCACGGCAAGTCGCGTCAGCTGCTGCAATGCGTCAACAACCTCGCCGTTGCGTCCGATAAGATGCTTGATATCCGTATCATCATCGGCGACAATTTGCACGGTAGGGCGATTGTTGCGCACGCCCATTTCGATATCACCCTCGTAATCGACGATATCGAGCAGTCCTTCAAGATAGTCGGCAGCGATATCAGCTTCCTCGTTGAGCTGATCGATGGTTTTTTTCCTCATCTTGCGCCATGGTGGTTGTACTCCTTTGAGCGGGGTTTCTATTACTAAAGTCTTGTTATGTAAAGTCTAATTTACTGTTTACCACGTCGACAATAAACGCTGATAAAAGTGGTGTGTCCCGCGTTTCATGTGAAACACGGGACACACTCTTACTCACTTCTTTTTTCTTTTTACGGCTCGGCTGCTGACGCTGGTAGCCGTGCTTTTCCTTCGCTTCGGCGGCTTCCTTAGCCTTCTGCAGCGCCTCTTCCTCGAGGGATGGCAGACCGGCCTTGGCTCGGCGGGCGTTCTCATGAACATGATCACGCTTTTCCTTCGCTTCGGCGGCCGGAGATCCCGGAGTCGGGAAGACGTGGATCTGCCAGATGGAACGCAACAGATTGCAGATGTTGTTGGTGAGCCAGTACACCAGCACAGCGAATGGCATGGCAATACCGGAGAAAATGTACATGATCGGGAACATCCACAACATCATCTTCTGCATCATTTCGGTCTGCTTGTTTGCCGCAGACTGAGCCATGTTACGCTTCATGCTGTTGTACTGCATGAACCACAGGCAGAAGCACATCAATGCAACGAAGATGGCGATAACTACTTTGCCATGCACGGCAGCGGTCGTGAAGTTATCAGCCACGTTCACGCCGAACACTGTGGTGGACGTGAACTGCTTGGCTGTGGCGATGTCGAAAGCGCCAAGACCCTGTCCGTCCCTGAATTTGCCGCGTGCGATGTACGGAATGGCTGACAGCGTATAGAACATGCACATGAACACGGGACCCTGCACGAACATAGGGAGCATGGAAGTGCAGCCACCCATCGGGTTCGCATCATTGTCCTGGTAGAGCTTCATCATCTCGCGCTGCATGGCTTCCTTGCTGGCGGGATCGTTCTTGCCCTTGTATTTGTTCTGGATACGCTGCATCTTTGGCTGCAGGACGGCCATCTGGGCCTGCATCTTGCGCATGCCCTTCATGGACTTGTAGAACAGCGGAAAAACGCATGCCTGGACCACAAGTACTAGGAATACGATGGACATGACCCACGAGAAACCGATCTCGTTCATGCCCAGCATCACCAGGAACTTATGGAATACGGCCATGATCTGCGTCATGAGCCACTCGACGGGATACAGGAGCTTATACAGCCAGCCCCAGAAACCGCTGTCGAGGAGGAATTGATTTTGATTCATTACAGGCCAGTCTCCTTATCGCCTATAGGTTTTTCTACGTTCAGAGGCGTGAGCCGAGGTTCCTCGTGTGCCTTCGACCACGAACATCTGTAAAACAAGGAATAAAGCTGCGGAACGTCGTCAATTCCCCCACGGTTCCACTGATTGCAGCGAAGGAGGCGCAATAACGCAAGAAGGCCACCCTTAAGGCGGCCAAATCGTTCAATCGCCTGAATCGCATAATTGGAACAGCTCGGATAATACCGGCATCGGGGTGCGGTATGGGCGGAAATATGCTTTTGATACCAGCGGATGAGCCGCACCATCGAATTGCGACGATGCGCGGAGCTCATTGCTGAATAGCGGTTTTACGTTTCACCGCTTCAAAACACGATGCCATCTGCTGTTCAAGCGACAAAAAATCAGCACGCGCGGCACCTGGCTTGGCACGTAACACGATATCGCATGATTCAGGCAAAAGAGATTCGTATTTCCGCGCAAGCACGCGAAAACGCCTTTTCACGGTATTACGCGTGACCGCGTTGCCAACGGCTTTGGAAACAGCCAAGCCAACACGACGACCATACACCGCCGCGGTACCGTCCGTAACAACATCGTCGTGCATCAGATAATGCACGACGATGTCTTCTCGCGATACCCTACGACGGCGTTTGAGCACCGCAACAAAATCGCGATGGCTTTTCAGCCGTTCCACCGCTCTATGCCGTTAAATCAGGCAGCGAGGGACTTGCGGCCCTTGGCGCGGCGACGGTTGATCAGAGCGCGGCCTGCGCGGGTGCGCATACGCTGACGGAAACCGTGCTTCATGTGACGACGGCGGTTGTTCGGCTGGAATGTCCTCTTCATAATTAATGCTCCCGGTGTTTTTAGCCATGCCAAGGCACGGCTCCTCATGAGTCAAGCTCTACCAAGTTACTCTGACCCCTGAACAGAGTAATTGACTCCACTAATTCCTTCACATTTTGTGGGGACTCTCCCCACAAAACAATCCACAAAAAACGTTGGTATATCGCCAAACTCCCCACAAAAGTTATCCACAAACTACATTACTGTCATTCACAATTCAATCATTTCAACACGCTTACCGGTGGATAACTCAGGAAAAAGAGAGTACAAATAAACAGTTGCACTACTAGTAGAAGTCTGTCGAGAAAGGGGAATCCGTGGCCGATACGACAACCGATCCTCTCGATCAGGCTCGCGGGGTATGGTCCGACGCGCTGGCGTTGCTGCACCAGAATCCCGCACTTTCCGTACGTGACAAAAGCTGGCTGGAAAATGTTTTTCCGGAAGGCATGTGGGGTCCCACCATCGTGTTGTGCGTGCCCAGCGCGGCCGCGCAGCAGACACTGCAGAACGAATTGAACCAGCCTCTGCTGGAAGCCTTGCGGGAGTCTGCGGAACAGGACATTTTCCCCGCATTCAAGATTGCGGAAAAGAAAGAACCGGCACAGCCGCCCGTTGAAGAATACCCCCATTTCACCCCTGCGCCACATGTTGAGGAAACCACGCAGGGCCAGCTTCCCATTCCGGTCGTCATGCCTCCGGAACGCCCCAACACCTTCCAACGAGGCCAGAACAGGCCTTTGCTGGACCCTAAGACCCATCTGAACAAGAACGCCACCTTCGACACCTTCGTCCCTGGCGATTCCAACCGTTTCGCGCGCACCGTCGCATTAGCCGTCGCGGAAGGTTCCGGCCATGATTTCAACCCGCTGTGTATCTACGGCGGCTCCGGCCTGGGCAAAACCCACTTGCTGAACGCCATCGGCAACTACGCACTGGTCAAGGATCCCTCGCTAAAGGTCCGTTACGTGACCAGCGAGGAATTCACCAACGAATTCATCGAGGCATTGGGCGATACCAACCAGAATTCCGGCCAAATCAAGGAATTCAACCGTCGCTACCGTGAAGTCGACGTGCTGCTGATCGACGATATTCAGTTCCTCAGTGGCAAGGACGCGACGCTCGAACAGTTCTTCCACACGTTCAATACCCTGCACCAGGCGAACAAGCGCATCGTGATCGCATCCGATGTACCTCCGAAGGATCTGCAGGGCTTCAACGAACGCCTAATCTCCCGCTTCGAATCCGGCCTGACCGTTGACGTCAAGCCGCCGGATCTGGAGACGCGCATCGCCATTCTGCGCATGATCGCCCATGAATCCAACGTTCAAGACGACGTGCTCAACCTTATTGCGGAACGTTTCACCGAGAACATCCGCGAGCTGGAAGGCGCACTGAACCGCGTGACTGCCATGGCTTCCCTGAGCGGACAGCCGGTGACTCGCGCGCTGGCGGAGCATACGCTGCAAGACTTCTTCGCGACCGATGTGGAGATCAAGCCCACCGACATCATCACTCAGGTGGCGAAATACTTCTACATCACGTTCGACGACATCGTCGGCCGTTCCCGCACGAAGAAAATCGCGCTGGCCCGCCAGATTGCCATGTATTTGGTGCGTGAGCTCACCAGCATGAGCCTGAACGACATCGGCCAGGTGTTTGGCGGCAAAGACCACACCACAGTAATGCACGCCTACACCCGTATCAGCGATGAAATGCAGGAAAAGCAGGAAATCTACAACTATGTGACGGAGCTGACGCTGCAACTCAAACAGCGTTCCGGCGAAAAATAACGTTTTTTGCGCGACTTTGCGCGTTTGCATGTGTTTTCGCACGCCTCAAAAAAATCGGTTTTAGTGTTTTCTGCCTTTCTCAGGCGATTTTCAAAAGCCAAGTATGAGTATTGGTAAATTCTTTACCTACTGATTTACCGACCATTCTGACACGCCGGGTTGTGGAATATTTTTATCGAAGTTATCCACATAGTTATGCACAAATCAAGGATTCCTCGGTGGAAAAGCCGTTGGAAACGCGAAAATCGGCGGTGGATGACTTGTGGACTATACACAGGCTTTTGTGGATAACTTTTTTGCATCTCTGAGGCTGTGGATAACCCGGTAGCTTGTCCACACTCCGTTCAAAAGTTATCCACAGGTAGTGAGGTGAACTGAGCCCTTGAAAAACATGGGGTCTGTGCACTTACCCACATTATCCACAGGCCTTATTATGACGAATGTAGGTTGTTATAAGAAAATCATCATCGTCATCATAAGTGGGGAATTCCCCACGCTTCGTCAAAACGCTGGCAGCTCGCTAGAATGACTTATGGACCGAACGAAACGAGGAAATTAGCCATGAAAGTTGAAGTCAATTCCCAAGCGCTGGCAGACGCAGTAGCCTGGACCACCCGCGTGATCGACGCTCGCCCTGCATCTCCCATTTTGGCAGGCGTCCGTTTGGAGGCCATCGACGGCACTCTCCAACTTTCCGCCTTCAATTACGCCATTTCCGCCCGTCATCACATTGAAGCAGGCGTCGATGAAGCCGGATCCGTCTTAGTGCTCGGTAAGCTGCTGGCGGATATCACCAAGTCGCTTCCTGCTGCGAAAACCTATCTTTCCACCGATGGATCGACCATGACCATCACCTCCGGCAAGTCCACATTCACCATGCAGCTCATGCCGGACGCCGAATATCCGGATCTTCCGGTAATTCCGTCCAAATTGGGCCAAGTGGACGCGCAAACCTTCACCCAAGCCGTCACCCAGGCATCCGTTGCCGTTTCCCGTGAGGAGAATCGTCCCGTACTCACCGGCATCCGCGTACAGTTCCAAGGCGACAAGGTGATCATGAGCTCCACTGACCGTTTCCGTCTGTCTCGTTCGAGCTTCACGTGGACGCCGGAAAACCCGGACACCAACGCCACCGCACTCGTTCGCGGCGCACTGCTGCGCGACGTGGCACGCTCTTTGGATGAGCATCAGAACATCGTTGTGGACTTCGACACGGAGAATCCATCGCTGCTGGGCTTCGAGAACGCCGGACGCGTGTCCACCTCGCAGCTGATCGACGGCGAATTCCCCGCGGTCGACCGCCTATATGCCGACGAATACCCGATTCACGCGGTCATCAACAAGCAGGATCTCATCAGCGCCATCAAGCGCGTCTCCCTTGTCGCCGAGCGCAACGCGCCGATCCGCATGGCCTTCACCAGCCAGGAGCTCACGCTGACCGCAGGAACCGCGGACGAAGCCCAAGCCAAGGAAATCCTCGACATCGACATGGATGGAGAAGACATCACCGTGGCCTTCAACCCGACCTACCTGATCGAAGGCCTGAGCGCCATCGCGGAACCGTTCGTGCGCATGAAGATGACCACCGCTGTCAAGCCTGTGGAATTCAACGGCCAGCAGGAGTCGGATTCCGAGGAATCCATGGACTATCGCTACCTGCTTGTGCCCATGCGTTTCAACAGCTGAACATAAGCCGATCCACACAAAACGTGGACACGTCGCAAAAATAGGGCTGAACATGGCTATTACTGCCGGTTCAGCCCGTTTGCATGAATATTCATAAACAATCATATTCGTTAATAATTGCGATTATCCACGTAAGAAATTTGCTTGATTCTCAAGGATTGTGAATGTATATTTCCCGCCTAGCACTCGACCATTACCGTTCCTGGGAACATTGCGTGCTCGACTTCGAACCGGGAATCAACATTCTGCAAGGAGCCAACGGACTCGGCAAAACCAATATTGTGGAAGCCGTCGAAGTGCTTTCCACGGGATCAAGCCATCGCACGTCATCATCATTGCCACTAATCGAAAAAGGGTGCACTTCGGCTACCATCCGAGCCAATGTGGAAGACGATGAAACGCAACACACCTACGAAGCGACCATCGTGGCACGAGGCGCGAATCGGGCGCGAATCGATGGCGGAAAATCGCAATACATGCGCGATCTCATCGGACGTACGCCCTCCGTCTCCTTCACCCCCGAAGATCAGCGTTTGGTGGCAGGCGATCCAGCAACCCGACGTAACTTCATCAACCAGGCCGCTTCCCTGCTACTCCCCTACTACGCGCAGCTGCTGCAACAATTCACGCATGTGGCGAAACAACGTACGGCACTGCTCAAACAACTCGGCGACGGCACGAATCTCGACCCGCAATACAGCCAGCAGACGGTTTTAAGCGGACTGGAAATCTGGACGGGACAATTCATCGATCTCGGCATGAGACTGACACGGGAACGCAACGATGTCATCGCACGTCTGGGGGAGCCTTTCGCGCGAATCTACGCGTCTTTGGCGGGCGACGACGAGCGGGCGGCGCTCTCATATGAGCCGTCCTTCGACGAAGTGATGCTGTTCGACGATCCGAGCGCGGAAATCAGCCGTCATTTCCAGCGCATCTACCCGGGCGAAGTGGCACGCGGACAGAATCTGATCGGCCCGCATCGCGACGATCTGACCTTGCTGCTCAACGACATGCCCGCCCGTGAATTCGCGTCCAACGGCGAGATGTGGACCATGGCTTTGGCGCTGAAAATGGCGCTATATGAAGCGTTTTCCGCACAATTCGAAAGCAAGCCGATCGTGATTCTCGATGATGTGTTCGCACAGCTTGACGAATCCCGTCGTGGGCAGATCCTCGATTTTGCGATGCGGCAGGATCAAGTGCTGATCACCGTCGCCGCGGCAAGCGACATTCCACAAACGGACGCCGTGCACGCGCATGTGATTGACGTGGCCGCGTTGCGTCGGCAATCGCAAGATGGCGGCGATAACGATTTGGCGGCGATGATGGCGCAGCTTGCGGCAGGAAGGGAGACTGACCGCTGATGCCTAATCCTCCAATCTGCGAAACATTGCATCTCGACCAACGCAAGTTGCCCGCCGAAGTGTTCGAACGCATCAGCAAACGCGCCGGACGCTACAAGGAACGTGAGGAATGTGCGCGGCAGGCATGGGAGAATTTTGGCAAACCCGGACGCGACCCGCAGACGGTCGGCAATATATTCAACGTGATCGCAACGCAAGGTTCGTGGACGCCGCATTTGAAAATCGCGCAAATGCAGAATCATTGGAACCAGGTGGTCGGTGACGAAAACGCGCGCCACTCCTACCCCGTCGACCTGCGTGACGGCATTTTGACGATCCGATGCGACAGTCCCGCATGGACCACCACCTTGACGTACATGATTCCGCTGCTGACCGACACCATTCGCAGGAGACTTGAGGGGCTGACCATCAACGAAGTGCGCGTCACCGGCCCCCCAGCAACAGGGATTCAGCCGAGGGCGAATGACCAGAAGGACCCGGTATTAGCAAAATATCACGCGATATTGGTGTGATAGTTGGTCTGCGATCGGGCATACGTCGAATATGTCCCCGGAGATGACCTTTGCGAGGGCTGGCAGATACTTTTCCGAACGCGAAAAACAGGGGTAAACGGCTGAATTTCAAGGATAAATGCCTCTGGCGCGCTGTCCCCCTGCATGAGTAGAATATCAAGTAGTGTATGTAAACGCCTAGAAGGGGCCTTTATTTGCGTTCTAGGTGGTATCACCTGCGTGAATGACCCTCATTGGCGGGAAAAATGCAGGAAGGAATCTCTGTGGCAGACCTTGATGCGGATTCGCT
>ENA-OQES01000321-OQES01000321.1-human-gut-metagenome-genome-assembly--contig:-NODE-321-length-20963-cov-8.636543_pt1 | contig 20963 bp, 17 predicted proteins | sample MGYA00242798_ERZ504641 | MGnify/ENA primary metagenome ERZ504641 (study PRJEB26092, sample SAMD00036327) | human gut metagenome | host: Homo sapiens | study: EMG produced TPA metagenomics assembly of...
CGTAGCTGTTGGCGATCCGCACCGATACGCAGAGACAGTTATTGAGCTGGACTGTGGCGGTACCGTGTTTTCCACCAAAGGCAAAACTGTTGTGCAGGATGGATGGAAAGCTCTGGTTCAGAAAAATGATTCGACAAAATCCGACGAAAACGTGCAGACACTCCCTTCTGTTTCCGTTGGTGACGAAATGACCGTCAGCGGCACGGAAATCAAGGAAGGGAAAACATCTCCCCCTAAACACTTTACCGAGGATACTCTGCTTTCTGCTATGGAAACTGCCGGTGCGGACGAAATGCCTGATGAGGTGGAGCGCAAAGGTTTGGGAACGCCTGCGACCCGTGCCGGTATCATTGAGAAGCTGGTTCGCATCGGTTTTCTGGAGCGTAAGGGTGATAAGAAAACCAAACACCTGATTCCGACCCACAAGGGTACGGCTCTGGTAACAGTCATGCCGGAACAGATTCAGTCCCCATCCATGACGGCGGATTGGGAAGAAAAATTGTTGCTCATTGAGAAAGGCGAATATGCCAGCGAGGACTTTATGGACGAGATCAAAGATGTGATTGCCGGTCTGATTCAGAACTATGAAGTAATCCGTGATTCCGAGGTTATGATGTCGAAAGAAGCCAATTCTATCGGCAAATGCCCGCTCTGCGGCAGTGCTGTAGAGGACAAAGCCAAGGCATTTTTCTGTTCCAACAGAGCTTGCAAATTTGCCCTCTGGAAAAACAATCGCTACTTTGCGAGCATCGGCAAGAGCATGACTTCTGCCACGGCGCAGAAATTGCTTGGTTCCGGCAAGGTAAAGCTCAAGAATTGCAAGTCCGAAAGAACGGGCAACACCTTTGATGCCACCGTCTTTATGGAGGTATCAGATGATGGCAAAACGAAGTTCAGTATGGAATTTGAAAATGGAGGAAAGCGCAAATGACAAATGAGTACAACCCGGATGGTAAGGAAATCCGATTTATCGACAGCCATTATAAGGATTTGTTTCATATCCCCGATGGCAGCTGTGTGCAGATTCACTACCCGGATGAAATGGTTGTGAAGCCCTGCACCTTCATTGACGAGTATCATACGCAGATCGGATACAATGTGTTTCATATCTGCCAGTTTGCAGAAATTATGGAGCGCAACGGCGCAAGCTATATGCCGGAGCCTGAGATTATGGGCGATGAAGCCGCATGGAAGGTCGGAAAGGATAGAATCCTTGCGGTGCAGACCTGCGAAGATGGTTACGACTACACCCTGTTGGATGAAAACTACAACGAGATTGATGGCGGTCAGGTTGATAACCCTGAACTGTCCATGCTCGAAGTCCGCCGGGATATTCTGGAATCCTTCGGGCTGGAGCGCCGGGAACTGCGGGCAATGTTCTATGAGGATGTCATGGAGCAGGCTTTTGAAGTCGGCAGACAGGCGGTGGTGGTCAATGACCCTATCGCTGAGCTTGCTTTTAAGCTCGACCGTTTTGCAGAGAACTTCGACCCCTATGAATATATGGATCAGGTCGATGATGTGCAGGCGCATATCCAAGAAATCAAGGCAGATCTTGCCGCTGGTAATACGGCTCCGTATCGTGAGTTCCTGAATACAGCCATTGAAGAAGCCCGTGAGGAAACTGCGGTTGAGGTTGCCAAAGTGCTGAAAAGTCAGCTGGATAAGCTCGACTCTCCGAAGCGTGAGTCGGTCATGGAAAAACTGGCACAGGCCGCAGAAAAAGCTGCGCCTGCCAGTCCCTCTCCCAAACGCAAAGAGCCTGAACGATAAGGAGGACACGGATATGAAAAACGAAAAATGGGATGATGTTCACGGAAATACCACCCCGGATGACAGAATGGTTGCTTTTCTGGAAAGCCCCACGGATTCCTATGCGATTCTTCAGCTGCGGGAAGATGTAGACGATAATATCCCGCTCATGTTTGCAAATTACAGCTACCTTCAGAAGAAAGAAATGGAGCCTGAGATTGACCGTTACGAGGTGGTCTATCATGGCTCCATTTCTATGTCCGAGGATGTGAATCGGCAGCTGGAAGATTTGTATGTAAAGTTCAATATTGACCACCCGGATGATTTCCGTGGTCACAGTATGTCGGTCAGCGACATCGTAGCCTTAAAGGTAGTCGGTGAGGTATCCTTTCACTATGTAGATTCTGTTGGGTTTCAGAAGCTGGAAAACTTTATGAAGTCCGAAAACTACCTGAAAAACGCAGAGATGGCAATGGAAGATGATTATGGGATGATTGACGGTATCATCAATAACGGAAAAGCGTCCGGATTAGAGGAACGTCCTTCGGTGTTGGAGCAGTTAAAGGAAAAGCCCGTGCCGGATGTTTCCCATAAGCCGCCCAAGAGCCACCCGGAAAGGGAGATTGAATGATGGATTTCACACAGGATGAGCGGAACATGATGATGCTTTACAGCCCTGGCACAAGGTCAGGGCTGTGTGAAGCACTGACACTGATGAAGGAACAGCTTTCGGAGGACGAGTCAGAGCTTTTTGCTTTGGCAGACTCGGTTCTCCGTAAAGTTTCAGCCATGGACGATGCCGCCTTTGAGAAGCTGAACCTTTATCCGGATTGATAGGATTGGAGGGATACAATGAACGCAAAAGAGCGATTTTATTCCGGATTAGCAAAAGAAACGATTGGGAAAATCACCTCGAACACAGATAACTGGACTTCGTTTTTGAGAACGATGTCCCGCAACTATGAGTTCACCTATCCGGAACAGGTGATGATTTATGCTCAGCGCCCCAATGCGACCTTTTGCAAGCCCTATGAGGACTGGAACGCTGAAAATTACCGCAGATATGTAAAGCGTGGCTCTACCGGCATTGCTCTGTTTGTGATGAACAGGGATAAACCGTATCTGCGCTATGTGTTTGATGTGGCGGATACCGGCGTTCGCCGTTCTTCCCCGGAACTGAAACCGTGGGAGGTGACGCCTGAAAACCGCTCCTATGTCATGGAAGCGATGGAGCGTACCTTCGGTGTTGCCGCTGACGGGGTACTGGAAGCACAGCTTGAAGATATTGCATCCGCACTGGCGGCTGAGTATTGGGACGATTACAAAAAGCAGTTCCTCGACATCGTTGCCAACAGCTTCCTTGAGGAGTATGATGAACTCAACATCGAAGTAGCTTTCAAAAATGCGGTGGCAAACAGCGTATCCTATACGATGTATTGCCGGTTCGTGGAAAGTCCCGACAACTACTTCGAGCATGAGGATTTCCAGAAGGTGTTTGATTTTAACACCAGACAGACGGTAAATGCCCTTGGTACTGCGGTGAATGCCATCAGCACAAGGATGTTTCAGGAAATCGAAAAAGCGATTGGAGAACATGAGCAGATTAAAGCTACCGAAAGGAGTACAGATTATGAGCGAGATGACTTACAGACAGGCCGGAGATTATCAGATTCCGAACCTTCAGTTGGAGAACGAGGGAGAGAAACCTCTGGGCAAGTACGGCAGGATGCGTCGAGCATTTTTGGAACAGAACAATCCGATGCTCCTGAACGACATGATTCTGACGGAGAGCCTGTTCCCGCACCTGTGGGAGATCGAGGAAACAGCGAAAGCCAGAGTGGAGTTTCTGATGGAGCAGTACCTGAAGGACAGCCCCGCACCGGACAAGGAAACGCAGCAGATGGCGTGGGTGCAGCACATGAACAGCCTGAAAGCACAGGCGGAGGAAGTCGTGATGACGGAGCTTATCAACAGCTGAGTCTGAACCTTTTCCTCTCCGAAAATGAACAAATCAGTTTTATCGACCGAGCAGAGAGCTTTACGCCCTCTGCTTTTTCTTTTGCCCAGGAAGAAATCGACCACTTCCTTCTGCTTGGTAGCAATACCGATGAAGCCCGAAAAGTCGTAGCGCTGGAATATATGAAGCAGAAGCCGTTGGAAGAAATCGTTCAGACCTTAAAGCAGGTCTATCACGGCGGCTATGGTCTGAAAGAAGATAGCGGGAATATCTGTGCGTGGTATGCCGAGGACGGTATCCACCTTGCCAAAGGTTCCTCTGCCATTGACAGCCCCAGAGCGCAGATCGTTTCTTGGGAAACGGTTGCCGAGCGCATTGGAGAACTGCTTGAAAATGGTCGGTTCGCAACTAATGTGGAACTGGTAGAAGCATCCGGATATGAGCGTCAGAAGTTGGCAGAATCCCTGTGGCATCTTTATCACGATTTGAGTGAAGAAGCCCGTTCCAGCAACTATCTGGCAATTCTTCATCAGGAACCGTTTCGTGGTTTCCCTGACGAAACCGCAGACTTGGCTGAAAAGTTGGATGACCCTCGTTTCCACGCAACCTTGGTACAGCAGTATTCGGAATTTAGAAAAACCCTTGCGGAAAATCCCGATCTGCTTCGTTTTCACTATCACAAGCTGAATCTCATTCAGAAACAGCTGTATGAGTTGAATATGCCTTTGCGTGAGTATCAGACCGATATGATGCAGATGCCCCTTGTCCGCCAGTTCATTACGGATGATGAAGTCAATGCAGACTTGACCCGTGGAAGCGGCTTTTCCGGTGGTAAAGCCCGTATTTATAACTACTGGCAGGAGAATCATTCTGCCAAGGAAAAGATGGACTTCCTGAAGCATGAATACGGAACCGGTGGTCATTCCCATGCCTGCTCTGGTGCAACGCACAGCGGTCAGGATCACGATGCCAAGGGTGTTGCTTACACCAAGAGCGGTTGCGATAAATTGCAGATGTCCTGGGCGCAGGTGGTGCAGAGAATCGACGGTCTGATACGAAAGGGACGCTACCTCAGCCCGGAGGAAGAAGCGGAACGACAGGCTATCGAAGAAGCTAAAACTGATCCGTTGGAAGATGTTTATGACCGTTTCGCAGTGATTGATACCGAGGATGGCGAGTATGCGATCTGGGATAATCAGACCGATGACTACTATGTAGACCCGGAAGGCGTTACGGAATACTTCACGGACGAATGGCTTGCCAATGACTATTTGGAGGAAGTTCGTCAGTCCGTAGCTGCGATGGAGTCGGTTCAGCCAGAAGCGCCTGTGGCAGAGCCTGCCGAAGTTGTGGAAGCATCTGCTTCCGAGGAACCGAAATGGAATTATCAGGTCGGTGACACGGTATATCTGGACGATACAGCTTTCCGTGTGGAGCAGATCACGGACAGAGAAGTTCAGCTGCGTGACCCTACGCTTGCTTATCCCATCTTCCGTGCCGAGAATCGTGAGAATTTCGAGCGTATGCTCTCTCAGGACGAAAGAAACCATGCGGTAAGGGTTGATGCCCAAACCGAAGAAAAGCCCGTTACAGAGGATTTTCTGGGCAAAACCGAACCGAGGGACTACACCCCTGAGTATCAGCTGTTAGACCGTCTGCGTATGGACTGCGAATACTTCCTTGGTGCAGGACAGCACAGCGAAAAGCATCTGTGGGCAGGCAACCGCCATGCACAGATTGCCAAGATGCGTGAGCTGTATGAAATGATTCCCGACAAACCAGAATGGCTGACACCTGAGATGATTAACAGCTACGAGGAGCGCATGGCTCCCCGCTATCTGGTTGCCGCCTACCATCACTTTGAAAACGGCTTCGATGATAAACTGGACTACTACACTCTGGAAGAAGCGGAAAAAGCTGCCCAGGGCTATGTGGACGGAACCATGGAGGATGACGGATTCAAGTACGATGGTGCTGCCGTTTACGATCAGCAGGAGCATAAGTGCATCCGTATCTATGGGGACTACCCTGACGAAAAGGCACACGCACAGGTCAGAGCCAGTGCGGAACCCGAACAGCAGGAACCGGAACACTTCATCGATCATTTTTATGTTGCCGAGGACATTCAGAAGCGGGGTGCGCTGGACATCAAGGAATACAGTTCCTTTGATGATGCCCTGCGAGCCTACTATGCACTTCCTGACACGCAGAGAAAAGCCCTGGGTGCAATGAATACCAGAGATCTGCCGGGTAGTCTGGACTTCGTACAGTGCGTAGATGGAAAGGACACCATCATTCAGGATTATGCCCAGGTGGACGGATGGCAGAATGCCGAAGTCATGGACATTATCGCTCAGCTTGAGCAGTCCATCACCACCAGAGAAATCCCACCTGTTCCTGCGGTGAACTTCCACATCACGGATGACAACATCGGTGAAGGTGGACCGAAGCAGAAATTCGCAAGAAACATCGCAGCCATTGAAACTCTGTTCAAACTGGAAAGCGAGAACAGGAACGCCACTACCGAAGAACAGGAGATTTTGTCGAATTATGTCGGTTGGGGCGGTCTGGCAGATGCCTTTGACCCGGACAAGGGAAATTGGGCGAAGGAGTATCAGACACTGAAAAACCTGCTTTCCGAAGATGAATATGCTGCGGCAAGAGCTTCCACCCTGAACGCACATTACACCAGCCCTACGGTCATTCGCTCCATCTACGATGCGGTCGGACAGATGGGCTTTGAAACAGGAAATATTCTGGAGCCTGCTATGGGTATCGGCAACTTCTTTGGTATGCTCCCTCCTGAAATGCAGAGCAGCCGTTTGTATGGTGTGGAACTGGATTCCATCACCGGCAGAATTGCTCAGAAGCTCTATCCCAACGCAGAAATCAAAGTAGCCGGTTTTGAAACGACAGACCGCCGAGACTTTTACGATCTGGCTGTGGGTAATGTCCCTTTCGGCAACTACAAAGTGTCCGACAAGCCGTATGACAAGCTGGGATTCTCCATTCACAACTATTTCTTTGCCAAGGCTTTGGATCAGGTTCGTCCCGGTGGTGTGGTCGCTTTTGTGACAAGCCGTTACACCATGGATTCCAAGAACTCTGACGCAAGGCGATATATGGCGCAGAGGGCGGAACTGCTTGGTGCAATCCGTCTGCCAAACGATGCCTTTAAGAAAAACGCAGGCACGGAAGTCGTGTCCGACATCCTGTTCCTGCAAAAGCGTGACCATCCGATTGACATTGTACCGGAATGGGTAAACCTTGACCGCACCGAAGAAGGACACACCATGAACAGCTACTTTGTCGCTCATCCTGAAATGGTTCTGGGCGATACGGTGGAAGAAAGTACCGCCTACGGCATGGACATTACAGTGCGTCCCATTGAGGGCATGGAACTGTCCGAACTTCTGAAAGAAGCAGTTTCCCACATCCAAGGAACCTATCAGGCTGTGGAGCTTCCCGAAGCTGACAAGGGTAAGGAAATCGAAACCATTCCTGCAACCCCGGATGTAAAGAATTTCTCTTATACCGTGGTGGATGGCAATGTGTACTTCCGTGAAAACTCCCTGATGCGCCGTGTAGACCTGAATGAGAAAGCAAAAGACCGTGTGATGGGCATGGTGGAACTTCGTGGTATCGTCAACGAGCTGATCGAATATCAGCTTGAGGATTACCCGGATGAAATGATTACTCAGAAACAGGCAGAACTGAATGATGCCTACGATGCGTTTGCCGCAAAGAACGGGCTTATCAATAATCGAGCCAATGGTCAGGCATTTGCTGACGATTCCTCCTACTATCTCCTGTGTTCTCTGGAAAATGTGGATGAGGACGGCAATCTGAAAAGCAAGGCGGATATGTTCACCAAGCGAACCATCAAGCCGGAACGCAGAGTGACGAGCGTGGATACGCCGTCCGAAGCTCTGGCAATCTCTATCGGTGAGCGTGGCAAGGTGGATTTGCCGTTTATGGCACAGCTGCTTGGAACACCTGGAGAATACGATGCGATTCAGGCAGAGCTTCGAGGGGTGATCTTCAAAGACCCGATGGCTCCCGATGCTGTGGAAGTTGGATGGCAGACTGCCGATGATTACCTTTCCGGTGATGTAAGAAGCAAGCTGCGTGTCGCACAGATGGCGGCAGACAGGGATTCTTCCTTCCACATCAATGTGGAAGCCTTGCAGAAAGCACAGCCGAAGGACTTGGATGCGTCCGAGATTGATGTGCGTTTGGGTGCAACATGGATTGATGCCGATTATATTCAGCAGTTCATGGAGGAAACCTTTGAAACGCCGTATTACTTGCGCCGTTCCATTGAGGTCAAGTTCTCCGAGCTGACCGCAGAGTGGCGCATCAACGGTAAGAGTTCTCCCAACTACAACGATGTGGCGGCGTATGTCACCTACGGTACAGAGCGAGCCAACGCATATCGGATTCTGGAGGAAACGCTGAATCTGAAGGATATTCGTATCTATGATACGATTGAAGATGCAGATGGTAAGCAGAAGCGTGTCCTCAATAAAAAAGAAACTACCCTGGCACAGCAGAAACAGCAGGCAATCAAGGATGCGTTCCGAGATTGGATTTGGAGAGATCCGCACAGACGAGAAACCCTTTCCACCAAGTACAACGAACTTTTTAACTCCACCAGACCTCGTGAGTATGATGGCTCTCATATCCGTTTCGGCGGCATGAACCCGGATATTACCCTCCGTGAACACCAGAGAAATGCTATCGCTCATGTGCTATATGGTGGAAATACGCTGCTTGCACACGAAGTTGGTGCGGGCAAGACCTTCGAGATGGCTGCATCGGCTATGGAGAGTAAACGGCTTGGATTGAGCCAGAAATCCCTGTTCGTTGTGCCGAATCACTTGACCTTACAGTGGGCAAACGAGTTCCTGCACCTCTATCCGAGTGCCAAGCTCCTTGTTGCCACCAAGAAGGATTTTGAAACAGCAAACCGTAAGAAGTTCTGCGCTCGTATCGCAACGGGTGACTATGATGCAGTCATCATCGGTCACAGCCAGTTTGAAAAAATCCCGCTTTCTGCCGAACGACAGGAACGGCAGCTGCGGGAGCAGATTGATGAGATCGAGGGTGCGATTGCGGAGCTGAAATGGCAGCGTGGCGAAAACTTCACGATCAAGCAGATGGAGAAAACACGAAAATCATTGGAAGCCAGACTGGACAAGCTCCTTGCCGCTGACAAGAAAGATGATGTCATTACCTTTGAGCAGTTGGGTGTAGACCGGCTGTTTGTGGACGAAAGCCATGCGTTCAAGAATTTGTTCCTCTACACAAAAATGCGAAATGTGGCAGGTCTGTCCACCTCCGAAGCCCAGAAATCTTCGGATATGTTTATGAAGTGCCGCTATATGGATGAGCTGACCGGCGGGCGTGGTGTGATCTTTGCAACCGGTACTCCAGTAAGTAACTCGATGACCGAGCTTTATACGGTCATGCGCTATCTCCAGTACAGTACGCTCCAGCAAAAGAACCTGACCCATTTTGATTCCTGGGCATCGACCTTCGGAGAAACAACAACTGCGATTGAGCTTGCACCGGAGGGAACCGGCTATCGTGCCAGAACCCGATTTGCGAAGTTCTTCAACCTGCCTGAACTGATGAATATGTTCAAGGAGGTTGCCGACATCAAGACCTCTGACCAGTTGCATCTCCCTGTTCCCGAAGCAAAGTTTGAAACGGTTGTGGTTCAGCCCTCTGAGTACCAGAAGGATATGGTGGCTTCCCTTTCAGAGAGAGCAGCAGATGTTCATGCCGGTATTGTAGACCCGTCCGTCGATAATATGCTCAAGATTACCAGCGACGGACGAAAATTGGGACTGGATCAGCGGCTAATGAACACCCTGTTACCCGATGACCCTGACAGCAAGCTCAATGCCTGCGTGGGAAATATCCTGCGTATCTGGCAGGACGGTCAGGCTGACAAATTGACCCAGTTGGTGTTCTGCGACCTTAGCACACCGAAAAATGATGGAACCTTCAATGTCTATGATGATGTCAAAACCAAGCTGATTGCAAACGGTGTGCCTGCGGAAGAAGTTGCCTTTATCCATGATGCAGATACCGAGGCAAAGAAAAAAGACCTCTTTGCCAAGGTTCGTACCGGGCAGGTGCGAGTGCTTCTTGGCAGTACGCAAAAGATGGGTGCAGGAACCAACGTCCAGGACAAATTGGTGGCAGTTCACCACTTGGATGTGGGTTGGCGTCCGTCTGATATGACCCAGAGAAACGGTCGTATCATCCGTCAGGGCAACCGGAACAAAGAGGTTCAGGTGTATCAGTATGTGACCGAGGGAACCTTCGATGCCTACCTGTATCAGACCTTGGAAAACAAGCAGAAGTTTATTTCTCAGATTATGACCTCCAAATCACCGGTTCGCTCCTGTGACGATGTGGATGAGCAGGCGCTGTCCTATGCGGAGATCAAGGCGCTGTGTGCCGGCAATCCGCTTATCAAGGAAAAGATGGACTTGGACATTGATGTGGCAAGGCTGAAGGTGCTGAAAGCTGACCACCAGAGCCAGCAGTACCGTATGGAAGATAAGCTTCTGAAATACTTCCCGGCTGAGATTGAAAAGCAGACAGGCTATATTCATGGCTTTGAAGCTGATATTAAAACCGTGGAAGCACACCCGCAGATTGCCGATGGCTTTTGCGGCATGGAAATCATGGGCAAAGCCTACACCGAAAAGGCAGATGCCGGTGAAATCCTCCTTGCGGCTTGTAAGGACACGAAAAGTGCCGATCCGGTTCCTCTTGGCAGTTACCGTGGCTTTCAGATGGAGCTTTCGTTTGACAGTTTCCGGAACGAGTTCGATGTGACCCTGAAGGGCGCTGTGAGCCACAGAGTAGCCCTTGGAACGGACGCACGAGGAAATATCACCCGACTGGACAATGCCCTTGCAGGCATCCTTGAGCGCTTAGAACGAGCCAATGAGCAGTTGAATAATCTCTACAATCAGCAGGAAGCAGCCAAGGCGGAGGTTGGAAAACCGTTCCCGCAGGAAGCAGAGCTGACAGCCAAAAGTCAGCGACTGGCAGAACTGGATGCAGCCCTGAATATGGAGGACTCTGTGGAAAATCGTGACGAAAGAAGCGAGTCAGAGCGTCCTTCTGTGTTGGCTGATCTGAAATCCAAAGCGGAGCATATCCCGCCTGCAAAATACTCTGAAACCCGTGAGGAGGTGTTGTAATGGCAAAGCGAGATCAGGATGTTCATTTCCTTGCATCCAAGGAGGAGGTCGAGCGAATCCATGAGAAGATGGACGAGCTTGGCATCCGCAGCATGGGAGCCTATCTGCGGAAAATGGCTCTGGATGGTTACTGTATCAGACTGGATTTGCAGGATGTGAAAGCCCTGGTTTCGCTCCTGCGAATCTGCTCCAACAACCTGAACCAGTACGCAAAGCGAGCGAACGAAACAGGCAGCATCTATCGTGCTGACATTGAGGATTTGCAAAAACGGCTGGAGGAGATCTGGACGGACATGAGAGAAGTTCTTGTTCGCCTGTCCTCAATCCAGTAATCCGACAACTTGTTGGGAAGTCGCAGTTTCGGCTGCGGCTTTTACATAAGGGTTGACATCATTGCGTTATGGCAGATACCCTTGTACAATATAATTAAAAGAAAGGGGTTGAGCCTATGAAGCTGGTATTGAAGATATTGGCACTGCCGGTGCTGTTCGTTGTAAAAGTGATTTGCATTCTTGGAAATCTGCTTACAAATGTTGTGTCCTATGTAATTGGTTTATTGCTCTTGGTCATTGGCGGATCTGCGATTTACTGCATTGTAAAGGCTTTGTGGCAGTCCCTGCTTATTCTTGTGGTTCTTGGAATTGCGACAATAGCAGCGGTGTTCTTGCTCGTCTGGGCTGTTATGAAAGTCGAGAATATTGGAGAAAGTCTGGGAGCATTTATCAGGTCATAAGATAATATCAGAGAAAAGTCACCGACCGGTGGCTTTTTCTTTTTGGGAAGGAAGTGATGGGAATGGCAGCGACAAGATTGATTGCACTCCATGTGAATAAGGGAAAGACGGTCGCTCAATGTTTGGCAGACAGAACCGACTACTCACAAAATGCCGCAAAAACCAATGATGGCGAATTTATCAGTTCCTATGAGTGTGATCCAAAGACAGCAGATGAGGAATTTCTGCTTTCCAAACGGCAGTATCAGCATATTACCGGCAGACAGCAGAAGAACAATATCATCGCATACCAGATACGCCAGTCCTTTAAGCCGGGAGAAATCACCCCGGAAGAAGCGAACCAAGTCGGCTATGAAACAGCGATGCGATGGACAAAGGGAAAACACGCTTTCATCGTTGCGACCCACATCGACAAATCCCACATTCACAATCATATCATTTATAATTCGACCTCGCTGGATGCCACACGGAAATTCAAAAACTTCTTTCTTTCCGGTCTGGCGGTGCAAAGACTCAGTGATATGGTTTGCCTGGAACACGGGCTGTCCATTATTACACCGAAGCCGTATCGGGAGCGCCAGAAAAGAACTGTTTATCCCAAGAAGCGTACCCAGCGTGACGAATTATGTGATGCGATTGATGCGGTGCTGAAGCAGAAACCAAAGAGCTTTGATGGCTTTGTTCAGGCTCTGGCTGACATGGGATTTGAGTTCAAGGATGGAAAGCAGCCTGCGTTCAAGGGCGAGAATCAGAAGCGTTTCATTCGGCTGCGTTCCCTGGGCGAAGGATATAGCAAAGAGGAAATTCAAGCGGTTATCTCCGGCAAGAACCTGCACAAATCAAAAGGCGGCTCTGCCAAGGCTCCTGCCCCGAAGCAGTTCCAGATGCTGATTGATATTCAGGCAAAGATGGCCGAGGGCAAGACGGTCGGTTATGAAAAGTGGGCGAAGAAGTTCAACCGAAAAGAAGCTGCCCGAACGGTAATCCTACTGAAAGAAAAAGGCTTGGGCAACTACGACGATCTGACTGCTCATATTGAAAATCTGTCTGCCCGGTTCGATGCGCTTTCTGATTCTATCAAGGTCGCAGAGAAACGTATGGTTGAGGTTCAGGCGTTGCAGCAGCACATCGAAAAATTATCGCAACACAAGGCAAATTTATATCGAGTACCGCAAGTCTGGATATAGCGAAAAAATTCTTTGAAGAACACCGTCAGGAAATCACAATTCATAAAGCGGCGAAGCAAGCCTTTGATGAATTGCAGATTACAAAGCTCCCGTCCATGCAATCATTGTATGAGGAGTTTCATCAGCTGGCAGTCCAGAAAAAGCAGGACTACGCTGAGTACCGTCAGATCAGAAAAGAGAAAGAAGAACTGCTGATTGCCAAACGGACGGTTGAAACGATTTGAATATCGACAGGCAGAAAGAGCAGGGAAAAAGAGAAAGAGAAAGAGGAAAAGAAGAACTTCCGTTAAAGCAAAAAAGCCACGGTCTGCACTCCCCAAAGGGTGCGGATCGTGGCTGCATTTTTTGCTTTTCGATTTCGGTGCTTTCAACCATGGGCAAAATTTTTATTCTACTGTTCTTTGAGAAACGATTGAAAATCGTGTAGCCATCATCGGCAGATGATGTTCAAAGGGGATTGGGGATGCTTCCCCAACAAGCAAATTTGCGAAGATTGCACCGAAGGGAAAATCGAGAAAATGAGTGAACCTGTACAGGTTTACACTGCTTGCCAATTTGTGAGATTATGAATTTAGTATCGAGAATAGGGTACACCTAAATTTTGCAATGCTGCAACCCTATCATCGTTGCATGGATGAGTTGAGTATATTGCACTGAGAAAACCATCATGCGGAACATCTGAGATATGTTGGTCTAATACCGTCGCTAATTCAAGACCAAAACCAATTTTATAAGCAAATTCATCAGCCAGATACTCATTTTGTCTCATAGACCACATCAGAAAAAGCATACAGAACTTTACCCATAACCAAGAAAGTGCTGTTGATATTCCTGCGAAAACTGCGGTAATTATACCCATTACACCACTACGAGAGCATATTGCGAACAGCCCCATGATTGCAGAAAAAATCCAGTAGGATATTTTGATTAACAGGAGGCACCCGGATATAAATATATTGCCCCCGCCAATCAATAATTGGATAACAGTATGTCCGTATGAGAGATGTCCGATCTCATGGGCGAGAATTCCAAGTATCATATCATCGGAGAGTAAAAGCAATCCGTCAGTTATGCATAGTGTTTGCCTACCTAGAGCAAATGCATTTGGAGCAGGATCATGGATAATCTTCACTTTCACTTTTTTAGGACAGTATGATGTGTTCTCTTTTGCTTTATCTAAAACATATTGAACCAGCGGGACAACTCGAAGTTTTATATCTACTCTTTTTATATCGCTTGCTCCTGCGAAGGCAGCCAGGCACATTTCGCCTAATGGGGATAAGCTGATAGCTACTGTGAAAAAGTAAATACAAATCAGTTCAACAATGCTTCCTGACGAACCGAACACAGCAACAATCAGCAGAATATTAAGAGTAAAGAACAGAAGAGTTCCTAAGTTTGAGAAGCGAACAATTCTGCCTACACGATGCCAAATATCCATAATGCACCCCCCTTTTATCGTGTTGTTGGTTTGAGCTTGCATTGTTTAATTACTCAAATGTAAAGAAATCTTTGTTTCGCTCTTTGAACAGAGCAAAGACAGTCTCTAACACAAATTCGTTTTCAACACCAACATATTCTTCTGTTTCATCGTCAATTTCTTTCAGCTGCAAAATAACAACTTGCCCATCCGAATCTCCAATAGGAAGCAGGACAACATATTCGTTCTGGCGATACGGTATTAAGTCAAGAAATTCAAATTCAACTTCGTTCCCATTCTCATCATTCAAAGTTATAATGTTGTCTTCATCCATGTCGTCGTTCCTTTTCTTAATATAAATAATTATCGTTGATAATGATGCCTAATAGTTCAAAGAGATTATCCTTTTTGGAAAGAATGCATTTTTTCATGGCTTGTTTAATTTGTTCCGTTGAAATGCTATCAGGCAACATTTCCCTTGGGACACCATGACCGAATTGCCGAAAATACTGTTCTTCGATTTCATAATACTCATTATCAATTTTCGGTTCAGGTGTATTAAGGAAGCTATTCATAAAATCTGCAACGCTCTTGTTTTTGTCCATTGTATGCACCTACCTTTCTCTGCTCAAGACCCTAACATGATTATCTGGTCTAATAGAATCAATCATTGAAGAAAAAATTACCAAACGCTGTAGGAAAGAAATTTGCTAATAGCTCTAATTTGCCTTGGTCTCCCATAGACGCTTCAAAAAATGTGGGCAAAGGCTTCTGCTTGTAGATTGCCCGGTCTCGTCCAATAGTTCCTTGAGTGACCATAATTTCCGTGCAATTGACCATTTGTTGTCGCATCAATTAAGTCCGAGAAGGAGTGAGCTGAATCCTGCCTAATACGGGTCAGAAAAGCAGTTTGCTTTTCCACTGGAAGATTGTTATATAAGCTCAGGATTCTTTGTCCGTCCTCAACCAGTGCCTCAGCAAATTCTGGAGTATTGGATAGATTGCTCCGATAGTTGCACGAAGCATGGTCGATCATGTGAGCAAGCTCGTGGAAATAAGTTGTTCCTGCACCTCTTGGATTTGTCATATCAGAAGCTGCATTGTAGTAGACTCCTCGTGAATGCCCTATATAATTTCCCGGTGAGTAATGTGCTGTCTGATCCGGTGGATATTCAGAATCTTGTATCATCAGTTTACCAGCGAAATGGTCAAACACTTCTCTGACATTCTGCTCTGCATTTTCATGGCGTTGTGATATAACAGCGATATATCCGTCTGGTGTGCTACCTTGGGTTAGCACGCCAAGGCAATACTGATAAGACGAATTACCAACATTAGGTGTTTGCAGACCCTGGAGGAAAGAATTTCGTGCAGAAGGAGTGTCCAAATTAACATTATCATATTCTTGTACACTTTTGGCAAGTGAAGCAACGTATTTTTCGGCCTGAAGCATAATCTGTAAAATATCATTCAGGGCTTTGTTGCAATCTTTTACGATAGTTCCCAGCTCATCGTACTTCTTGTCATTCCATCCAATTCCCAATTGCTGATATTTCATCTTCACAGAACTTCTTGTAGTTTCGATAGAAGAAATGGAGGTCCGCATATTTTTCAGTATTGTCAGTAATTGAGTTGCATCAGCATTTACGTTGCTCAAACACTCACCTCCTCATTTGTTAATCATTTCGAGTGTAGCTACCTGTTACTAAAACCGGGATATATGTATCAAGCGATTGAGCTGCAAGTGTTCGATGTCGCCCATCACTCTGAAATACATAATAAGAACCTACCTGCGCAACCTGGACAGGATTATTGTAATAGCTACGAATGGTATCATCTAACACTGGGTTTTGTGAAAGCTCATCCAAAGACATTCCTGACTCAGTATTTTGACGAACATCTTGGATGTGCGAAGCTCGCCTTAGAATGTTTTCTCTCGACCATCCCTCTCGACCATTCCGTGTCCAAAATCCTTCCGGGTTCCCAAGTTCTCGGTCACTGAGATAAACTCCTTCAATATCCCTTGCTCTAACGTATACGAGTTCTGGATTTTCATTTCGAGAAAAGGTATAGTTCCCGTTCTCCCAATAATCTCGATATTCTTCATAGTGATTTCCACGGGAAAAATATCGTTCAGCTGATAGTCTGTCTTGAACAAATGCAAGATTAGAACCAAAGGTATTTGACTCAAAGGTGGTTGTATCTGCACTTGATGGTGTAACAGCAAAACTACTGGTCTGAGGTGTGCTTGCAGATATTCCATTTGTAGATCCTAGTTGAACACTTTCGTATTCACTAAGGCTCTTGGCGAGTAAAGCCACATATTTTTCTGCTTGAAGCATAATTACCAATATGTCATTGAGAGCCTTGTTGCAGTCTCTTACAACCACGCCCAACTCGTTGTATTTTTTATCTTGCCATCCAGCACCTAACTGTTCATATTTCATCTTTACAGATTTTTTGGTAGTTTCGATGGAGGAAATGGAATCCTGCATTTTTTTCAGCATTGCGAATAGCTGAACGGAGTCAGCATTTACCATACTCATTTCATCACCTCCTGGCAGCGGATTTTGTGAAGTGCAAAGCGGCGATGTGTCAGGAAAGTCTGACACATCACTGCTTCGGCAAGATTTAATTTAGAGAGGAAAGAAATTGTTCCAACTCAGCAGCGGTCGGTGCAATGTACGGTTTCATCTGGTAAGTATCCTTAACACCGTCTGTGAAGTATACGCTCCTTTCTTTTTTCGTTTTGTTGGTTCATTTTCGCCAGTGTGTTCGTGTCGTTTGCTGTGACGAGAACGCAACATAGACACAAAGAAAACACAAGGGCGAGCTTGCTCGTTTATATACCCTTGTGTTTTCGACTGGATATGTTAAGGTAACAAACAGTAAATGACACGTTACAGACTGCAAAATGTACCAACTGAAAAAACGAAAGAATACCGTTGTGTGCTTTATTTCTCGATCAGCTTTTCAAACATGAGGAAAGGTTTTTATAAAAAAAGGAGTAGTTACCGTTTTTTGGTAACTACTCTTTTCCTTTTTTAAGGTTTAAAGTCCTGGAAGTTTAGGTGTTTTGGGTATTGGTGGTGTAGGTAGCTGCAAGCTTTCCAATTTTTGTTGAATTGCTTTAAATTCAGGGGTTTCTTGGTGTTGATTTTGAACCATTTTTTAGCTCTATTCTCTCCAAAGTCGGTTGAATTTCTTTCCCTGATACTTTACGATTTAATTCTCTTTCTAAGGTCTCTTTCGGACTAATGGAAGGCGTTTCTAAACTTGAATAGAAGTTTCACTCCTTCTCTATTATAAAGCCTTATATCGCTAAATAAGCCCGTTTTATGAAGGGTTTCTAAGCTGAAATGAACGGGTTTACACCCGGCCTTGACCTCCGCCCGCTGTCCCGCTGAATGGGTGGACAAGGCGGCCAATCCCTCAAAGTGCTTGGCCGCTCTCTTTCTGATTTTGGAGCGTTTCTTTTCTAAAAATTGAAATGGGCGGGAAGCCATTTTAGGGCTTTCCCGCCTTGATTACTTTTTAGCAAAGACGGGCGTGACTGTCAACGGCGGCGCATGAAATGCGCCGTTCATCTTGACCGTTGACTGGCTCGGCTGGCTTTGCTATCTTCCTGACAAATGGGAATGTCTAAGATAGTAAAGACGTCCCACATGCAACTCTTTCTTTTATTGCGGAAACCGTATCTTTAATTGTGAATGTAGTTGTGTCTATGACATTTGATTCATATATCCCCAAACCGGAAAATTGCTCCCACATTGTTTCCACTAATTCAATATTTGTTTTTCTATCTAATTTTGAGCGTTCCACAGCTCGCTTCATAGTTTCTTTTTTTAACTCGCTCTTAATACAATATAGTGTACCTCGTAATCTTCTTGGGCAAGAGCTTTCCATGGCTCCAAAAACCATGGCCCGACAATCCCATCTACAATTACATCATATCCGCCACGAGCATATCGCTTTGCAGCTTCTAAAAAGGCTTCAATGACAACCAGATTTTGCTTGTTGGATTCTGGCAAATGTGGTGGTATTGCGCCTTTGCTTAAGTAATGAAAAAAGTCATCGGTGTGCATATGCACTGATTTATCCATATCTGATTCCTTTGCGACAATTGACGCAGTTGTTGTTTTTCCTGTCCCCGGTGAGCCTGTAATCACAATAATTCTTCCTTGATTCATCTGTATTTTCCCTCACAATTTGAATTTATCACTTTGTTCCTGCCTGCTCAATCATCTTCTTCGCAAACTGCTGGAACATTTCAACAGTTTCTTCATCCATCGGCGTAAGCTGTCCGATCTGTCCGGCAACCATCGCCGCTACATCGTCAATGGAAAGCGGGCTTTTTGCTTCTGTTCCGCCAATGCGTCCCGCATGGCTTGGAACATCGCGGCGGTCACAGCTTCTCCCGGCTGTTCCCCGTTGTCAATGTCTTTCTTAATATCCCGCAGGATAGCAAGAAACACATTTTGATTTTTTCAATCTCCGCTTCATGTTCCCCCATCTTCTGAGCGTTCAAAAGCTGTAAATCCCGCTTTGCTTCCGCCCGGTGTTCCGGGTGTTCTTTCATCAGGTCGGACAGGGAAGCCGTTGCCATCTCGATAAGCTGGTTTCTTGCTGTTATGCCCTTTGCCGCCGTATCCTGAAAATAAATCCGTATCAAATCTATCAGCTTGGGAAAATTCCTGTGTTCCAGTAAGCGATTGAGTATTTGCACATCAACAGCACCCGTCACAAGCCCCCTCACGGCTCCCTCTGACAAGCCTAATTCAGAAATATCGTAGCTTTTAACGGACGCTCACGGTGGACAAGCCCAGTATGTAGTCTGTCGATACCTTAAATTCCTTTGCCACACCTATGAGAATATCACTGCTGACCGTTCTCGTTTCGCCGCTGACAATGCGGCTCAACTGGGAAGCGGAAACGCCTATCTTCTCCGCAAGTTCCTTTTGTGTGATGTGGTTCCCGTTGCATAAATCGGAAATCCGCTGTCCGGGTGTTCCGGGTAAAGCCATAGACACGCACCTCCTCCGCATACTTCCATTATACAAGATAATTTGCAAAAAGTGCAATTTCCAAAGTGTAAACTTCATCAAAAGTGCAATTCTCGCAAAAGCCGGGATTTGCATTTTTTGCGTGTAGACTTAGGGTAGTTCATCGATGGACAGCACCTTGAAAACAGAATGACCGTCCGAAAAGAGAATACCACGGCTGGGGAAGCACCGCCAGGAGCCGGACTTTTGGACACTTTGTCCAGAGGTCACTTCGGGACAAAACGTCCCGAAGCTGCGGGGAGCGTGCCAACGCCGGGAATACGCCGCTATTGTCGGGGCCCCCGCAAAGCCGCATGGCTTTGTGGGGAGAGGAGGAGCAGCGGAGCGAGTGAGTTTTGCCGCTTGCGGCGAAACGAGCGATACGCAGCTTGCGACGACGAGGCAGGAAACCTTTTCGGGGAGAACGGCAACGGAAAGCAAAATGGAGGGAACGCATGAGAGATAACCCCTATAAAGACTTGCCGCCGCTGGAACGCAGGCCGGACGGTTCCCTTTACCGCATGACACCGGCGCAGAGGAAACAGGCGGCCAGCCTGATACGCCGGGAGTGCTGTTGCTGTGAGGACGGCAACTGCATTGTCCTTGACGATGGGGACACCTGCACCTGCCCGCAGACGGTTTCTTTCTCGGTCTGCTGTAAGTGGTTCCGCTGGGCGGTCTTGCCGCTGGACGGAACGCTGGAAGCGGAGATTTTCCGGGATAAGGACTTGAAACGCTGTGCGGTCTGCGGCGGCGTGTTCGTCCCCAAAATCCAACCGGGCTAAATACTGCCCGGACTGCGCCGCCAGAGTTCACAGGCGGCAGAAAACAGAAAGTGAACGGAAAAGGAGGTCTGCTGTGGACAGTTAGGAGCGGAAAAGCCTTGATTTATAAGGCTTCGCAGGCCCCAAACCGGGGCAGGTGGTATAAAGTATCGCCCGCCCCGGAAAACGGGCTTCTAACCGTCCACAAAACACGATATGACAAACACGATTTACATTCACCAGCCGGAACAGGCGTTCAGCTTCACCCGGCTCCCGAATTTTTCCTCTTTGAAGCCCCTACATTCAAGCCCCTGTCCAACGAGGCAAAGGTGTTGTACGCCTTTATCCTGCGCCGGACAGAGTTATCCCGCAAGAATGGGTGGGCGGACGAGTACGGGCGGATTTACCTGTACTATCCCATCTGCGAGGTAGTTGACCTGCTCCGCTGTGGGGCGGCAGAAAGCGGGTAAATTACCATGCGGGAACTGCAATATGCCGGACTGGTGGAGATCCAGAGCAGGGCTGTGGAAAACCCAACCGCATTTTCCCGAAAACTCCTATGAAGCGGTTCCGAACACCGACTTCAAGAAATCCCGTTCTGGTACGCCGGAGGGCTGAAAACCGTACCCATGAAGTACGGAAATCACTCCTGAGAAGTACGAAAACCGGACGGTATATAGAAATACAAAGATTAAAAGATTGATTTATATTCTATCCATTCCAATCCTATCCGAGCTATTTCTGCGGGTACTTTCCTGACTGGAAACCCGGATAGAAGGATGGGAAAGGAGCAGAATGGCACAGCACGCAATTTTGCGTTTTGAGAAGCACAAGGGCAACCCGGCAAGGCCGCTGGAAGCCCATCACGAACGGCAGAAAGAC
>ENA-OQES01000322-OQES01000322.1-human-gut-metagenome-genome-assembly--contig:-NODE-322-length-20937-cov-4.179337_pt1 | contig 20937 bp, 27 predicted proteins | sample MGYA00242798_ERZ504641 | MGnify/ENA primary metagenome ERZ504641 (study PRJEB26092, sample SAMD00036327) | human gut metagenome | host: Homo sapiens | study: EMG produced TPA metagenomics assembly of...
TACCCCCGGCGTTGGTCCCCCAGCTGGCACAGACCATCTATGATTATTTTCACGCATAACAAAAGGAGGGCGGCTGCCGATGCAGCCGCCCTCCTGGCGTATTCAGGGAAAGCTCAGTTCTCAGAGGAGATATCCTGACCGAAGTACTTCTCGCCTAGCTCCTTCAGGGTGCCGTCGGCACGCAGCTCATCGATGGCGTTGTTGACGGCTTCCAGCAGGGTGGCGCTGTTGTCGCCCTTGCGCAGGGGGGATGGCAACGTGGGAGGCATCCTCAGTCTGGGCCACGATCTTAAAGTCGGCATCCGGATGGACGTTCAGGTAATCGTAGAAGGAGACATCCGCATTCAGGGTCGCGTCAATGCGTCCGGCAGCCAGCAGCTGGATGGTCTCCTCCAGGGTGTCGATGCCCTGCACGGTAGCACCGTAGCTCTCGGCCAGCTCCATGTAGGTGGAAGCCAGGCTGTTGGCAGTGGTCTTGCCCTTCAGGTCCTCAAAGGTCTTGATCTCGTCGTTGTCCTTGCGGACGGCCAGAGCGGTGTGGATGTAACCGTAGGGAGTGGTGAAATCATAAGTCAGGGCGCGCTCGTCGGTGACCTCCACGCCGTTGCAGACCATGTCAAAGCGTCCAGCGTCCAGACCGGCGAACAGGCTGTCCCAATCGCTCTCCACATACTCCGGCTCCACGCCCAGCTTTTCGGCAATGGCGCGGGAGACCTCAACATCATAGCCCACCAGAGTGTCGCTCTCGTCATGGTAGCTCCAGGGCTGCCATGCGCCCTCCAGTGCCACGATCAGCTTGCCACTGGCCTGAATGGCAGCCAACTGGTCAGCAGCGGAACCGGCAGCAGAGGATGCACCGGAGCTTGCGGCGGTGGAGGTGCTGCTGTTGGAGCAGCCGGACAGGGTCAGAACGCCGGCGGCGGCCATGACACTCATCATCGAAATAAAAGTTCTGCGCTTCATAGTTAAGATCCTTTCATAGAAAAAGCTGTATCAAAAGGACGGCGGGGAGTTTCCTAAGCAAATGTTCCGCTGGGGTGGGACCCTGTTGCCGCAGGCAATAGGGCGGGCGATGGAATGGCCCGAAGCATTTGCGTGGAAAGCTCCCCGTCGTCTGTTCCTTATGCTGTATGCTCGATCTTCCGCAGGAACTCCCGGGTCCGCTCCTCGCGGGGGTGGGCAAAGAATTCGTGGGAAGGGGCCTGCTCCACCACCACGCCGTTCTCCATGAACACGGTCTTGGAGGAGACGTTGCGGGCAAAGCCCATCTCGTGGGTGACCACCAGCATGGTCATGCCCTCTTCGGCCAGCTTTCGCATGACTGAGAGCACCTCGCCGGTCAGCTCCGGGTCAAGGGCACTGGTGGGCTCGTCAAAGTAAATGATCTCCGGGTCGGTGGCAAGGGCGCGGGCAATGGCAACGCGCTGCTGCTGTCCGCCGGAAAGCTGGCGGGGATAGTAGTCAGCCCGGTCGGCCAGACCGACCTTTTCCAGCATCCGTCTGCCGATCTCATCCGCCTGCTCTTTGGGCATCCTGCGGGCAACGATCAGGCCCTCGGTCACATTCTGCAGGGCGGTCTTGTTCCGGAACAGGTTGTAGTTCTGGAACACAAAGGCTGTTTTTTTTGCGCAGGCGGGCAATGTCGGCCCGGGAGATCCTGCCAAGATCGAAGGATTCGCCGTCGAACACCAGAGTGCCGCTGTCAGCGGTCTCCAGAAAGTTCAGGCAGCGCAGCAGGGTGGTCTTGCCGGAGCCGGAAGGGCCCAGAATGGCAACAACATCTCCCTTTTCCACACTCAGGTCCACGCCGTTCAGGACGTGCAGTGCGCTGCGCACCCGGCGGGCATTGCCGCGCGGAAAAGGCCCGATGTGGAAGCGGGGCTTGTCATCGTAGGTGTAAAATGTTTTGTGGATGTCTTTGATCTCTAACATGGCCATACCGTCCACCCCTTTCTCACTGGAAGCCGTGTGCGTTCAGCTGCCGCTCCACCAGCGCCTGCAGCTTGGTGATGATGGTGCAGAACAGCAGGTAGACCACAGCCACCTCGCAGTAGATGGGCAGGAAAATGTAGGTGCGGGCTGCCACACGCTGGCCTGCCATGAACAACTCTGCCACCGTGATGTTGGAGGCCAGAGAGGTGTCCTTGATCATGCTGATGAGGGAGTTGGACAGGGAGGGCACGGCGGTGCGCAGGGCCTGCGGCAGAACGATGCGGCGCATGATCTGCCACCAAGTCATGCCCACGCAGGAACCGGCCTCCAGCTGGCCCTGGGGCACGCTTTCCAGCGCGCCGCGCATGGTCTCGGCGCAGTAGGCACCCTCGTTGAAGGCAAAGGCGATGACGGCTGCCGGAAAAGCATTCAGCATGATGCCCAGGCTGGGCAGGCCGTAGAAGATGATGAACAGCTGCACCAGCAGCGGCGTGCCCCGGATGACCCAGATGTAGAACCGGGCGATCTGACGCAGCACCGGAACATTGGCGTACTGCACCAGCGCAACAGCCACTGCAATGACCATGGCAAGGCTGAAGGAGATCAGGGTCAGGGGAATGGTCATGGTCAGGCCTGCCGTCAGGATGCGGGGCAGGGCCTCCCACAGCACGCTGACCGTGCGGTTGGTAAGAAGTGCTTCAAACATGTTTTTCTTCCTTTATTGACAAAAAACGGTGGAATATCTTTGGGATACACCTTGAACGATGGCTCAGGTCAAGAGCATATCCTACAATTCCTACCAAAATACTATAGCATGAAATGGAGATAAGTGCAATCCATTGGCGAAAATCCTTCACTCTGGCCAAAAACAAAAGAAAACACGGATTAACTTTGTGCATGACTGGCAAGGAGTTGACGCGGTACGATGTTTCGTGTAAAATGGAATCAGACAGGCCCCGTGCAGGAAGCGCGGGGGAACAGGCCGGGCACACAAGCAGCCCGGCGCATACGGAGGACAAAACACAATGAAGCATAAAATTGGTATTCTCGGTGCAGGCACCTGGGGCATGGCTCTGGCGCGGATGCTGACGGTGAGCGGCAATGACGTGACCGTGTGGTCGGCGCTGGAACAGGAGATCGACAACCTTTCCACCACCCGGGTCCACCCCAATCTGCCCGGCATGACCATTCCGGCAGAGATGAAGTTCACCAAGAGCGTGGAAGAGGTGTGCACGGACAAGGAGATCCTGCTGTTCGCGGTGCCGTCGGTGTTCGTGCGCTCCACCGCCGCCAAGGCCCGGCCCTTTGTGCCGGACGGTCAGATCATTGTGGACGTTGCCAAGGGCATTGAAAAGGATACCCTGTTCACCATGACGGAGATCCTGGCCGATGAGCTGGGCAAAGAGGGCGGCCCCAAGGGGGTGCGTCTGGTGGCCCTGAGCGGCCCCACCCACGCTGAGGAGGTGGCAATCGACCTGCCCACCACCATCGTTTCGGCCAGCAAGGATATGGAAGCGGCCAGATTTGTGCAGACAGTGTTCACCAACAACGTCATGCGTGTGTACACCAACGAGGACATCAAGGGCGTGGAACTCAGCGGTGCCATGAAAAACGTCATTGCGCTGGGCGTGGGCATCTCCACCGGCCTGGGCTATGGCGACAACGCCCGCGCCGCCCTCATCACCCGCGGCATTGCCGAGCTTGCCCGGCTGGGCGTGGCCATGGGCTGCAATGTCCACACCTTTGCCGGTCTGGCCGGCATTGGTGACCTGATCGTGACCGCCACCAGTATGCACAGCCGCAACAACCGGGCCGGCATCCTCATCGGCAAGGGTGAGACCCCGGAGCAGGCCGTGAAGGAGGTCGGTATGGTAGTTGAGGGCATGAACGCCCTGCCTGCCGCGCTGGAACTTGCCGCAAAGTATCAGGTGGAAATGCCCATCGTTCAGACCGTGAACGCTGTTGTGAACAAGGGCATGAGCGCCGCCGAGGCGGTGCGCTCCCTGATGGACCGGGACCCCAAGAACGAGCTGCCCCAGGACTACGAAAAGTAATATGGGATAAGAAAAATCCCCGCTGTCTTGCGACGGCGGGGATTTTGTCATATCCGGGGGTTTACTGCTGGGCCTCAATGGCCTTGACGATCTTGTCGGCGATGTACTTGTGGCCGGAGACGGTGGGGTGGCCATCCAGCTCAGTCTGAGCAAAGGGGATGGAAACATAGGTGGCACCGTAAACATCGGCCAGCTGCTTTTCGTAGTTGTTCAGCTTGCTGAAGTAGTTGCTCCAGCTGGGCAGCAGGGGCACAGGGTTGGTGGCACCGATGATCAGGATCTGGGCATCAGGGTTCAGTTCTTTGACGGTCGCCACGATCTGGCGCAGGTTGCTGCTGCTTTCGGGATAAGCGTTCTCGCAGATCTTGTTCATGCCGGAGAAGAACAGGTTCCAGACGGCATCTTTCTCGCTGCGGGTCAGGCTGAGCTTTTTCAGGCTCTCGTTCAGTGCGTCCTCGGTTTCCTTGCTGCTGCCGCGCAGGTTGCCGCTGAGCACGATGGAAGCCAGGTCCTCACTTTTCCAGTTAGTGGCCTCACCAAAAGAGACCACGGTGGGCACAAAAGCATCATTGGAGCCCAGCTGGATGGAGATGACATCGGCGCTCTTGATGTAGTCGATGAACTCAGGGTAATTGTACTGGCAGCCGGAGAGGGTGTTCATCTCGGCCATGGTGCCGGTCTTGACCAGCTCCAGCATATCCTTGCTCATCACGCCGGGCAGGCCAAGGTTGATGGCATGATCCCGGTCGAGGTTCAGGCTTTTGCCTACCTGACCCACATAGCAGGTCTCGGGGTAACCCTTGAAGTTGGAGGAAACGTCCACGCCCATCAAGTTATGTGCATATTGAACGGTAGTCAGGCCGATGCCGGCGCAGATGCTGTCGCCCAGGGCAACATAGGTGATGGAGTTGGGCTCCTTCTCTTCTTCGGTGCTGCTGGAGGTGAAGAAACAGTTCTCCTCCTCTGCGGCGGTCTGTTCAGTGGTCAGAGCGGGGTCTGCGCTCTCTTCCGGGGCGGCTGCAAAGGCCGGAACGCTCAGGACAGAGAACAGCATGGCGGCCGAAAGGGCCAGGCCAATCAGTTTCTTTTTCATGGTGTCGTCACGAATCCTTTCCAATGTGTATTATTCTGCTTAATAATCGCGGGGAGTAATCTCTTCTTCCAGCTTGCGATAATCAAATTTAGCGGCCAGCGTCAGGGGCATTTCGGGGATGATCTTGTACCCCACAGGCTGGACATATTCGGGCAGCTCCTCGATGCAGAGCTGGCGCAGCTCCTTGATGATCTGCTTGCGCTTGGCGGCGGGAACCGCAGGGTCAAGCACCAGATAGACAAAAGGCAGGCGGCCCTGCACATGATCCTTGTCAACGCAGCCCACCACAGAACACTGATGCACGGCGGGATGCTGGCTGACCACATTTTCGATCATGGAGGGGAACACCTTGAAGCCATCGTGACGGATGATGAGCCGCTTGATCCGGCTGTCCAGATAGACAAAGCCGTCCTCGTCCAGATAGCCGATGTCACCGGTGTGCACCCAGATCCGGCCATCCGCATGGGTGTGCTTGATGGCGGCGGTCTCAGCAGGCTTGTTGTAGTAACCCTTCATAACGCCGGGGCCGGAGATGCACAGCTCACCCCGCTGGCCGATGGGCAGCTCTGTGTCGGTGCCCGGCTCAAAGACGGACACCAGCGTGTTGACCAGCGGCAGACCCACGCTGCCGGGCTTGTTGTTCCGGCCGGCAGCAGCGGTGGCGGCGGAGGAGACCTCGGTCATGCCGTAGCCCTTGGCGATGGGGAATTCCACATTGTGAGCGGCCAGGAAGTCGTTGACCGTCTGCTCGGCACCCCGGGCGATGGCATCGCCGCCCGCGGCATAGTTGCGGATGAAGGAGAGATCCTTGTTCTGCAGCTTGGGGTCAACAGCCAGCTGCTGGTAGTGGGAGGGCACGCCGAACATGTGCTCGGGCTTGTACTTCCAGATCAGGCTGCCCAGCTTATTGGGGTCGAGGTTGGGGACGATGACTACCTTGATGCCCAGCGTCAGCGGCAGATGTACGCCGCAGGCAAAGCCGTAGGCAATGAATGGGGGGCATGATGTTCAGCAGGGACTGAACCCCTTTGGGAAAACAGCGTGTCGCAGGCAGAGAACTGCATAGCAATGCCGTTGAAGTTGTTATCGGTCAGCATCACGCCCTTCGGGGGAGCCAGTGGTGCCGCCGGTGTGCACCAGCCACGCAGGCGTGCTCCGGGTCATAGGGCTCCGCGGCAATGCTCTCGTCCTTCCCGGCGGCAAGGAACTGCTTCCAGTGGATGACATTGGAGTGATACTTGTTCTTGTCGAGATTCTGGACCTTGTAACCCAGCGCCAGAGGCAGCGGCAGGGAATCAGACCGGGGAGAGCACCACCACATGCTCCACATGGGTGCGCTTGGCAGCCTGATGGCAGCGCTCATACACCACATTCAGGCAGATCAGCAGGTGGGAATCCACCTCTTCAATGTACTCACGGATGCCCTCCACACTGTAACGGGGATCCACCAGGTTCAGAGTCGCGCCGATCATGTCAGCGGCATAGAACGCAAAGATGATCTCCGGGGTCATCACGCTGACCACCGTGGCGATATCGCCCTTTTTTCCAGGCCCGCGGCCCGCAGGGCTGCTGCCGTCTTTTTTGGACGTTGACGATAAAATTCAGCGTAGGTGAACTTGCGGCCATAGTATTCCAGTGCGGTCTCGCCCAGCCGGTTCTTGTTCTGCCGGCAGACGAGCTCAAACGCCGTGCAGGCGGGCATGGTCTGGTCAATGTACTTCTGATCGTAGAATTTCAGCCAGGGACGTGCCTGGGAAGCGTAAATCGGGGTGTTGGATGTTGTCATAAATTGTCCTTTGTCCTTTGAGCAGTCACTGCACCCGCAGCCGGGGCAGCCAGATTCAATGGGGTCTTAAATTTCGTCCGTTTGTTAAAAACAACACAATACGTACAAGAGCTATTGTAGTAGAGCAGGGTGGAAATGTCAAGAAACAAAGGGCGAACTTTGCCAAAAAACGCAAGAGAAAGTTTACATTTCAGCCAGCCAGTCTTTGGCCTCCTGCTCGCTGCAGAGCACCCAGTGGCTGGGGCGCAGCTCCCGCCACTGGGGGGCCTCCTGCGTGTAATCGTGCATGGCAGGGTCGTAGACCAGCAGCTTTTTCTTCCGCTCCAGCCTGGGATTGGCATGGGGATGGCGGAGAGCAGGCTGCGGGTGTAGGGGTGGATGGCATGGGTCACCAGCTCTTCCGCATCGGCCAGCTCCACGATATCGCCCTTGTGGATAACGGCGATGCGGTCCGAAATGTACCGCATGACCGAGAGGTCGTGGGCGATGAACAGGTAGGTGATGCCGCGCTCCTTCTGCAGATGGCGCAGCAGGTTGAGCACCTGGGCGCGGATGGACATATCCAGAGCCGAGATGGGCTCGTCGGCAATGATGAACTCAGGCTCCACGATCAGGGCGCGGGCAATGCCGATGCGCTGGCGCTGGCCGCCGGAGAACTCATGCGGGAAACGGGAAGCGAATTCAGGCAGCAGGCCCACATCCAGCAGTGCCTGCCGGACCTTCTCCTCCCGCTGGGCGGCGGTCAGGTCGGGCTGGACATTCTGCAGGCCCTCGCCCACGATGTAGCTGACCTTGGCGCGCTCGTTCAGGGAGGACTGCGGGTCCTGGAAGATCATCTGGATCTCCTTGATGACCTGCTGGTCCAGCTGTCGGGAGATCTTGCCGTTGATCTTCTGGCCCTTGTACAGAACCTCGCCGCCCGAGGTGGGCAGGATGCGCATGATGGCGCGGCCGATGGTGGTCTTGCCGGAGCCGGATTCGCCCACCAGACCAAAGGTCTCGCCCTTGTAAATTTCAAAGTTGGCACGGTTCACGGCCTTGAAGGCCTTGCGGCCGGAGCCGTAGGTCACCTCGAGGTCCTTGACCTCAAGCAGGACCTGCCGGGGCGAAGCCTCTCCATCTTGCTGGCGCAAGACCGTTTTTCGCTCGAACGCTCCACTGGGGTATTCGCTGCTTCGCAAACGCGAATGTCACGATTTTCAGGCATCCTGCATCCCCTCCTCTTTCAACAGTTTGACGGCGGCAGGTGGTTCCACCTTGGGAGCCCGGGGGGCTCCAGCAGCCAGGTCTTGGCCTTGTGGGTGGGGCTGACCGTAAAGTAGGGCGGGCGCTTGACAAAGTCGATCTTCAGCGCCTGGGGGTTGCGGGGGGCAAAGGCATCGCCGTGGATCTCGGTGAACAGGTTCGGGGGTGTACCCTGAATGTTGAACAGATCCTCGCCCTTGATGCCCATCTGGGGCATACTGGACAGCAGCGCCCAGGTGTAGGGGTGGCGGGGGTCGTAGTAGATCTCATCCGAGGTGCCGATCTCCACGATGTCACCTGCGTACATGACGGCCACCCGGTCGGCGATGTTGGCCACCACGCCCAGATCGTGGGTGATGAGGACGATGGTCAGGTTGTACTTGACCTGCATCTCCTTGAGCAGCTGCAGGATCTGGGCCTGAATGGTCACATCCAGTGCGGTGGTGGGCTCGTCGCAGATCAGGATCTGCGGGTTGCAGGCCACCGCAATGGCAATGACGACGCGCTGGCGCATACCGCCCGAAAATCTCGTGGGGCATACTGCGCAAAGGCGCACCTCGGGGTCGGCAATGCCCACGTCCCGCAGGTATTCAAGGGTCTTTTCCCGGGCGGCCTTGCCCTTGAGATGCTGGTGCAGCTCCACGGCTTCCATGATCTGGTCGCCGATGGTCTTCAAGGGGGTTCAGGCTGGTCATGGGGTCCTGCATGATCATGGCAATCTCATGGCCCCGGACCTTCAGCCAGTCCTTCTCCCTTTTTCAGGTCGGAAAGGCGGATGGGCTTGCCGTCATCGGCACCGTAATAATCAATGGTGCCCGAGGTGATGGAGCCGTTGGCATCCAGCAGGCCCATGAAGCTCTTGGTGAACACGCTCTTGCCGGAGCCGGATTCGCCCACGATGGCAAGGACTTCGCCGTGGTAGATGTCCAGGTCGATGCCGCGGATGGCATGCAGCACCTTGCCGCGCAGGTTGAATTTGATGTTGAGGTCCTTTACAGAAAGGATGAGCTGAATTTTTTTCCATCTTCTGTCCCTCCTTACTGCAGGTGGTTCTTCGGGTCAGCAGCGTCCGAGAAGGCGTTGCCGATGAGGTAGAACGCAATGGTGACAAAGCTCAGGATGATGGTGGGGTAGAGCAGCTGGTACCGCAGGCCCGCCTGCATCATCACCTTGCGGCCGTCGTTGATCAGGTTGCCCAGAGAGGGCGTTTCCACAGAAAGGCCCAGGCCGATATAGGTGATGAACACCTCGCTGCCGATGGCGGCGGGGATGGTCAGGGCCATGCGCAGCATGATGACCGATACCAGATAGGGCAGCAGATTGCGCAGCACGATGCGGCGGATGGGGGTGCCGATGCAGCGGGAAGCCACGTTGTAATCACGGTCGCGGATGATCAGGATCTGGTTGCGGATAAAGCGCGCCATGGCGATCCAGCCCGTGATGGACATGCCCAGGATCAGGGTCTGGATGCTGGGGGATGCGACATAGGAGATCAGGATCAGGATGATGGTGGAGGGGATGTTATCACAGATGTTGTACAGCTCGGTGAAGAAGAAATCGAGCTGGCGGACATAGCCCCAGAGCACGCCCACCGTGATGCCCACCACGGCCTCGATGAGGGCCACGAAGAAGGCGATGGTCAGACTGGTGCGTGCACCGGCCCAGATGCGGGCCCACAGGTCCTGGCCGATGGCGTTGGAACCCCAGATAAAGCCCTCTTCCCCGGGGGCGATATTGCGGAACTGGATACCGGTGGTAGAGTCTACCTGGCAGAGATTGGGATCTGCCTGACCAGGCAGATAAGGCTGCAAAAAGGCAAAGCCCACCACGAACACCAGTGCAATGAGCAGGGCCACGGCGATCTTATTCTTGAAGAAAGCACGGAAGGTGCTGCCCCAATAGCTGTAATTGGAGTAGGAGGTGGCCTCGGCACGCTCCTCGCTGAACCCGGCGGGGGTGAACAACTCGTCCTCGGGCAGGTCGGCCCAAGCGGCGGGGCCGTCCTTCTGCAGCTTGTTCAGGTCGTTTTCCAGAACAGCTGCCTTGTGATCTTTCATGTGGAACAGCATTATCGGCCACCTTCTTTCTTGCCAAAGCTGATGCGGGGATCGATGAGCACCATGAGCAGATCGCCCAGGATCAGGCCGATGATGCCCACGCAGGCGTACAGCAGCACGATGCCCTGCACCATGGTGTTGTCGTGGCGCTGGACGCAGGTGACCAGCAGGCCGCCCATGCCGGGGATGGAATACAGGCTCTCGATGTAGATGGAGCCGACCACAGTATTCAGGAAGGCAGAGGGAATATACTGCACCAGCGGCACCATGGCATTGCGGAAGATGTGGCGCAGGGCGATGTTGCTCTCGCTCACGCCCTTGGCCAGCGCCAGCCGGACGTAATCCTTGTTGCTCTCGTCCACCATGTAGCGGCGCAGCCACATGGCGTAGAATGCCACGTTGCCCAGGCTCATGGAGCAGACCGGCAGCACCCAGTACCGCCAGTCGGAGGCATCAAACAGCAGACCCACGCCCAGGGCGGTGGTGCCGTACATCTGAATATAAAGGTAATACACGGCAGCAGGCACAGCCTGAATGAGCACGATGATGGCGGTGCCGATCTTATCCGGCCAGCGGTTCTTGAACCGGCCCATCAGCAGACCCATGGGAATGCCGATGACCAGGCTCAACAGCATGGCAAACACACCCATCTGGATAGAGATGGGCAGCTTTTTGGCCAGGATGCCGGTGACCGAGGCGTTTACCTTATAAATATGGCTCACGCCCAGGTCGCCGTGGAGGGCATTCCACCAGAAGCGGCCGATCTGCACCGGCAGCGGGTCCAGCAGGCCCATGGACTGAAGGCCCGCCTGGATCTGGGCCTCGGTCATTTTTTCCGTAGTTTGCAAAGTAGCCTTCCACCGGCATCAGCCGCAGCAGGCAGAACACGAGCGTTACAATGACGAACAGCGTCAGGATGGAACGCCCGATGCGTTTTGCCAGATATTTCAGCATATCTGTGCGCACCCCTCTTTCGTTTGTGGTTCCTCCGCGGACAGTGGACCTGAACAGCGGATAGGAATAGAATACATCAAAATTGCACTTTTGGAAAGTGATTGCCCGGATTTTGAAAATGTTTTTGTAAAAGCAGGGTAAAGTGAACGTTTCTCTTACAAAAACAACCCTCTCCGCCGGGTTGACGGAGAGGGATAAAAGTTTTATAAACCTCTGCGCTTCAAAATCTCATCCAGAATGGCATCGGCCACATCGGCCTTGCTCATCAGGGGAAGTTCCCGGGTGCCGTCGGGGGTGATGAAGGTGACCACGTTGGTGTCCACCCCAAAACCGGCTCCGGCGACCTTCAGGTTGTTGGCCACCACCATGTCCAGATTCTTCCGGGTCAGCTTGGCCGTGGAGTTTTCCACCATATCCCGGGTCTCCATGGAAAAACCGCAGAGGAACTGGTGGGTCTTTTTTCGGGCCGATGGTACCCAGAATGTCGGCGGTGCGCTCCACAGGGATGGAGAGGTCGCCGTCCTTTTTCTTGATCTTGTCGCTTGCCACCGTCACGGGGCGGTAGTCGGCCACGGCGGCAGCCATCACCAGCACGTCCATCTCCTCAAAGCGGCTGGTCACGGCATCGTACATATCCTGCGCCGTGGTAATGGGAACATCGGTGGTGAAGCGGACCGGCGGCAGGTCGGTGTGACCGTGGATGAGGGTGACCTCCGCTCCCCGCATGGCGGCGGCCCGGGCGATGGCATAGCCCATCTTGCCGGTGGAGTGGTTGGTCAGGTAGCGCACGGGGTCCAGCGGCTCCTGCGTGGGCCCGGCGGTCACAGCGATGCGGACACCGGCCAGATCCTTGGGCCGGGCGATGGTGTGCAGGATGTACTCGATGAGCACATCCTCCTTGGGCAGGCGGCCGCTGCCCACATCCTTGCAGGCCAGCACCCCGCTCTCAGAGGGGATGACCGTGAAGCCGTAGTGCTCCAGCGTTCTGAGGTTGTCCTGCGTGATGGGGTTTTCCAGCATCCCGGTGTTCATGGCCGGGCTGACCAGCTTGGGGCACCTGGCCGCAAGCACCACGGTGGTGAGCATATCATCGGCAATGCCGTGGGCCATTTTGGCAATGACGTTGGCCGTGGCCGGTGCCACCAGAACGACATCCGCCTTTTTGGCCAGTGAGATGTGGGTGACCTCGAACTTGAAATCGCGGTCGAAGGTGTCCACCATGCATTTGTGGCCGGTCAGCGTCTCAAAGACGAGAGGGGTGATGAAATGGGTGGCGTTCTCGGTCATAATGACCTCCACGTCCGCCCCCAGCTTTTTGAGTGCGCTGGCCACATTTGCCATTTTATAGGCGGCAATGCCGCCGGTAACGCCCAAAAGGACGCATTTGCCCTGTAGATCCATCCAAAAAACCTCCTGTTTTGCGGGTTGCCTCTTTAGTATAATCCAAAATCACCGCCAGCACAACAAAATCTTTCGGTTGGGTCTTGTATCCAGCGCAAAAATGCGGTAAAATAGCTTGACTTAGAATAAAACCTCTCCGTCAAAGCCTGCGTCTTTGCCGCCTCTCCTGCCGGGAGAGGCAAGCCACCCGGCTCCTCTGGCAGGGGAGCCGGAGCAAAGCGCCTGAGAGGTTTTGCAGGAAAGGTAAAATATGATCTTAGCCATTGATATAGGCAACACCACCGTCGCCTTGGGCGGCATCAAGGACGGACGTGTATGCTTTGTGGCCCACATGGATACGGTGCGCACCCGTACCGCCGCGGAATACCGCATTGAAATGGAAAAGGTGTTTGCCCACCGCCGCCACCCGGAAAAGCCCATCCGGTTCGAGGGCGCGGTGCTGACCAGCGTAGTGCCCCAGATCACCGGGGCACTGGCTGAGTGCGCCCGCTATTACACCGGCAAAAAGCCGGTCATCGTTTCGCCGGAGATCCGCACAGGCCTGACCATGGGGGTGCCTGACCCCCATGCCGTGGGCAAGGACCGGCTGGTGGATGCCGCTTACGCTGCGGCGAACTTCCCGCTGCCGGTCATCACCGTGGATCTGGGCACTGCCACTACATTTAATGTTGTGGATGAGAACCGGGTATTCCGGGGCGGTGTGATCTGCCCGGGCTTTCCACCGGCCTGCGGGCTCTGGGGGAGCGCTGTGCCCAGCTGCCACAGGTGCGGCTGAGCTCCCCCAAAGCAGCCATTGGTGTGAACACTGAGAGCTGTATGCTTTCGGGCTCTGTGCTGGGCACGGCAGTCCTGCTGGACGGTATCACCCAGCGCATTGAGGAAGAGCTGGGCCGCCCGGCCACCCTGGTGGTCACGGGCGGGCTGGCAAAGTATGTCACGCCGCTCTGCCGCCATCCGCTGACCTACGACCCGGAGCTGCTGCTGAAGGGGCTGGCACTGCTGTACCAAATGAATGCCCCTCAGCCGCACTATGCCGCCGGGAGCAGGCGGCGGAACCCGAACAACAATTTCCGCCGGGGCCGCCGTCCCCGCTCCCAGCGCCGGGAACGCCGCGAGGAGGAGAACAAAAACGGCTGACGACGAAACAGGATGGAGAGAACAATGAAACTAGGGATCCTGGGCACGGGGATGATCGTGCGGGAGTTTCTGCCCTGGCTGGCAGGGCCGGACTGCCCCTTTACGGTGCAGGCGCTCTGCAGCACCCAACGCAGTGCGCCGGTGGCCGACGAGATGTGCGAACAGTACGGCGTTCCCCAGCGCACCACGAACTATTTTGAATTATTGCAGTGGGTGGATGTGATCTATCTGGCCGTGCCCAACCTGCAGCATTACCGCTATGCCAAGGTAGCGCTGGAAGCGGGCAAGCATGTCATTGTGGAAAAGGCCCATGGCCTGCACCGCTGCCCAGACCGAGGAGCTGGCAGCGCTGGCCCGCCGCAAAAAGGGCTGTTCCTGTTTGAGGCCATGACCACCCAGTACCTCGAAAACTACAACAAGATCCGGGAGCTGCTGCCCCGCATCGGCAGGGTGAAGCTGGTGCAGTGCAATTTCAGCCAGTATTCCAGCCGCTACGATGCCTTCTGTGCCGGGGAAACGCCGGTCTCCTTTGACCCGGAGTGTGCGGGCGGTGCCCTGATGGATCTGAACGTCTACAACATCAGCTATATCGTGGGCCTGTTCGGTGAGCCGAATCAGGTGCACTACCTGCCCAACATGGAGCGCGGCATCGACACCAGCGGTATCCTGACCATGGAGTATAATAGCTTCAAGGCAGTCAGCATGGCCGCCAAGGACTGCGGTGCGCCTGCCCGGTATGTCATCCAGGGCACAAAGGGCTATATCCTGCAGAAATCCACGGCCAACTGGTGCGGCGGCGTGACCTTCCACCCCAATCAGGGCAAGGAAGAGCACTTCAACCTGAACGGCGGCAGGCCCCGGCAGGCGGCGGAGTTCCACGCCTTTGCCAGGGCCATCGAGGGCGGCGACCAGGAGCTGTGCAGCCGGATGCTGGATACCTCCGTGGCCGTCAGCCGTGTGCTGACCGTGGCCCGGCGGAGCGCCGGCATCAAATTTTCCCTGTGATAAATAAGGTGGGCTTGCCCGCTTATTTATAGATTCCCTGACAGAAAAAAGCCAGATTTGCGCCGTATCCGACGTATAGGGCGGAACGGCAGCAGGAGGAAAACTGAATTATGAAAAACAACGATCTTCGCACTCTCACCCGACTGGCACTGCTGGTCGCCATCGAACTTGTAATGAAGGCCATCGGCCTGGGCAGTGTGCCCATGGGCCCGCTTTACATGAGCTTCCTGACCCTGCCCATTGCGGTGGGTGCCATCACCATGGGCCCCGTGGCCGGTGCTGTGCTGGGCGGCGTGTTCGGCGCGGTGAGCTTCTATGATGCCGTTACCGGTGCTTCCGCCATGACCGGCGCTCTGTTCCAGGTCAGCCCTGTCAACACCTTTATCCTCTGCGTGGGAATGCGTGTGCTGATGGGCGTGTGTGTGGGCCTGATCTTCAACGGCCTGAGCAAGCTGGACAAGAGCCGCACCTGGAGCTATATCGTCAGCGCCATGTGCGCTCCGGCCCTGAACACCCTGTTCTTCATGGGCTATATCGTGCTGGCGTTCTACAACTGCGACTATGTCCAGAACCTGGTGTCTGTTAAGGGCGCTGCCAACCCCCGTGATGTTCGTTGTGCTGCTGGTTGGTGTCCAGGGCGTGGCTGAGTTCCTCGTCTCCGGCATCCTGGGCGGCATCGTGGCCCGCGCCGTGCACAAGTTCCTGAAGTAAGACCCCGCGTTCCGCGTCAGGGAAGAGCGTATGGGTTTGTAACATTGTAAAACAAAAGACCAGAACTGAACTGCCACTGGCAGAACAGCTCTGGTCTTTTTCTGTGCGGTGAAAAACAGAAACGCAACCTTTACAGAGGCAGCTTGCCGCCGACCTTGTTGACGACATAGTAGGCGGCCTCTTCCTCAGGCTTGACGTAGATCTTGCAGGACTGCACGCCCACTTTGTGGGTCAGGCGGTAATCGGCCTTGGCGCGGTCCACAAGATCGGTGATGTTATACTGCTTGCCGGCAAATTCAACGTAGATCTCAGGGGAAAGCGGGGGACGGCCCTTGTGGGCGGTCTTTTCCGTTTTGGGGGCTTTCTCCGTTTTGACAGCGGACTTTGCGGTCTTGCGTGCGGGCTTTGCCTCGGCTGCGGGAGCTTCTGCAGCGGCAGGAACGACAGGCTTTTTCACTGACATGGATTCTACCTTCTTTCTCATATCGTCTTGCGTGTGGGAATAATACCGGAATGCACCGGTAGAAAAACTTTGCATCAAACAGCAGCATATAACTATATAATAGTTTTTTGCGGCGCATTTGTAAAGAGGTTTTGTGAAAAAAGGTTCGTTTTCAGGCAGGAAATGCTTTTTTGTTTCTGGAAAAGTTACTGGACGCACAGTCCCTCGGCCCGTGTGACGATGGACAGCAGCAGTTCGGTGTCCCAGTCCTCTGCCAGTACAAATAGATCATCGCAGATCTCCTTCTGGATTTGTGCCGTCGTTTTTTGTCCGGCAAGGACGCAGACAGCAGAAAGCAGTCGAACTTTCAGGGCACAAATTTCTGCGGGAGCGCCCCACAAACGGGCAAGGTCATAATTGCTGGTGTTTCCGCAGGGCATGGCACAGGCAGCACAGTTGGGAGCCACCCGGTGCTTCTCCGCTTCAACGATGTCAGTCATCCGGAGCAGTGCGCTCTCGGCGGCCTCGGGGTCAGCCGCCAGCCGCAGACCGGCAGCCAGTATGCGGTCAGTGTCCTCCGTTTTGGGTTCATTGACCGTGGAGCGCGCCAGCCCCACCAGCGCACCCAGCAGAGTGTCCCGCTGACGCTGTGCAGCGGTAACGGGAGCAGAAAACGTGTAATTCATAGGAACCTCCAGGATCTTTTTTGCTGTAAGAATACCACGGAATCCCCGGAAAGGGAAGGCGAAAATTCTTTTTCTGCAAAAGGGAACTGCGTCTTGATTTTGGGCGGAAAATCCGCTATAATAATACCGTTCTACATACGCCGGTGTGTCGGAATGGCAGACGAGGGGGACTCAAAATCCCTTGTGCTAATAACACGTGTGGGTTCGACCCCCACCACCGGCACCACATCAACAAAATCCGAACTTTTTTCCGATAGGAGAGGGGTTCGGATTTTTTCGTATTCTTTGGGAAACAGAACGAATCCCTTGCTTCCATCGAAAAAATCGTCCCAGACCTTATCATAAGAAAGCACGACAGACCACGGTGAGAGTGCCGTAAGGCAGAAAGGACACAAACATGAAGTACGATGCAAGAGCTTGCCATTTCAACATGGACACCGGGTGCGTGGAACTGCTGCTCCGGGATGGAAGAAAAATTTCCATCGACTGCACCGGAATCGCGGATGCGCTGGATGTGACCATGGCGCAGAGGCCGGAGTTGGATTATCTCATCTATAATGACCCACTAGGCTATGCCGATTTGATTCTGAATGGTGACCAGGAGGAATATTTGAAGAATGTGGCCGGGAGCCATGGGTTAGAAATCTGAATGAATGCTGGACATTACTGTTTTTTAACTGGTGATGTCCAGCATTTGTTATTTGGTGTTGATCGATTAATTTTAATGAAATCTTTATACCTCTACAATTTTCTTTACGGCTCTTTTATCTATTCCATGCTAATCTTTATGCACACGGATAGGTAAAGGAGCTTTTATGATTCAATATCCTCGTTACAAGCGGCACCGTTTTTCTTCTTTTCAGGTCATTATTGCAGGTTTTGCGGCAGTTGATCTGGTGGGCGCGTTGCTTCTGATGCTCCCGATCGCTGCACAGCAGCGGTGCGTCACACCGTTCCATGAGGCGCTGTTTACCTCCACTTCTGCCCTTTGTGTGACCGGGCTTGTGGTTCAGGATACCGGCAGCTACTGGTCGGCTTTTGGGCAGAGCGTGATCCTTCTTCTGATCCAGATCGGAGGATTGGGTGTCATTACGGTGGGTGCTGCCTTTGCGCTGCTTTCCGGGCGAAAGATCTCCCTCAAGCAGCGCAGCACGATGCAGGAAGCTACGGCTGCCCCGCAGATGGGCGGCATCGTGCGGCTGACAGGCTTTATTCTGCGGATCACCGCCCTGTTTGAATTGGTCGGTGCTGCACTGCTGCTGCCGACGTTCTGCGCCGATTATGGTTTGCGCGGGATCTGGTACGCGCTGTTTCATTCCATTTCGGCGTTCTGCAATGCCGGCTTTGACCTGCTGGGAACAGAGGGGGCAAAATTTGTTTCGCTGACACGGTATGCAGGTGACCCATTGCTTACCACCGTGATCGCTGCACTGATCGTCTTTGGCGGCCTTGGTTTTCTGACATGGGAGGACATTTGTACATATCGCCTTGATTTTCACCGTTATCGGATGCAGAGCAAGGTGATCCTTGTCACAACGGCATTTCTTCTGGTAGTGCCGGCGCTGTACTTTTATTGCTTCGAGTTCACGGCAGGCTCTGCCCGACAGCGCATTTTATTGTCGATGTTCCAATCCGTTACACCCCGTACTGCCGGTTTTAACACCGCTGATCTTGCTGCGATGGGCAGCACTTCACAGGCATTGATGGTGGTTCTGATGCTGTTGGGCGGTTCGCCCGGTTCTACGGCAGGCGGCATGAAAACCACAACATTTGCCGTTCTGCTGGCCAATATGTGGGCGACCTTCCGCCGCAGAGAAGATGCCGAATTTTTCGGGCGGCGCATAGATGGTTCCGCGGTCAAGAATGCTGCTACGATTGCAGGGATGTATTTGACGCTGTTCTTCCTCGGAGCCTTTGTCATTGCTGCGGCCGAGCAGCTGCCGATGTCGGTCTGTCTGTATGAAACTGCTTCGGCTGTGGCAACGGTAGGTCTGACATTGGGCATCACGCCGCAATTGGGCATCCTTTCGCAGGGGGTGCTGATCGCACTGATGTTTTTGGGACGTGTTGGCGGGTTGACGTTGATCTATGCGGCATTTGGCAGCAGCCCTGCCCACTCTCGTCTGCCGCAGGAGAAGATCGCAATCGGATAAAGGAGACAGGTATGAAATCGATTCTTTTGATTGGGCTTGGCCGTTTTGGCCGTCATATTGCGCAGGAACTGAATGAGCTGGGTCATCAGGTCATGGCAATCGACAGCAACGAAGACCGTGTGAACGCCGTGCTTCCCTATGTGACGAATGCACAGATCGGTGACAGCACCAGCGAATACTTTCTGCGCTCTCTTGGTGTTGGCAATTTTGATGTGTGCATCGTAACGATCGGCGGTAATTTTCAGAGTTCGTTGGAAACAACATCACTGCTCAAAGAATTGGGGGCAAAGCTTGTGGTCTCTCGTGCAGAGCGGGATGTACAAGCCAAGTTTCTGCTGCGCAATGGTGCGGATGAAGTGGTCTACCCGGAAAAGCAGCTGGCAAAGTGGGCAGCGATCCGATACAGCTCCGAACACATTCTCGATTATATCGAGCTGCAGGACGACCACGCCATCATGGAAGTGACCATTCCGCCGGAATGGATGGATCGCACGATCGGCGAGATCAATATCCGAAAAAAGTATAACATCAATATTCTTGCGCTGAAAAAAGACGGAAAGCTTGATATGAACATTACGCCGGATACGCAGCTGTGCCGGGATGAAAGCATACTGGTTTTGGGGAAATACGCATTGATCCAAAAGTGTTTCCGGCTCTAAAAAGATAGGACGGATCATATGGATGTCGTTTTGTTGTTGATGGTTCTTGGAGTCATGTTGAGTGGCTTTTGGGCAGCAGATGCGCTGGATCACATGCGGAAGGAGATCCTTCGACAGGAAGGAAAAAGACGTGGCTGGTGGTCGTGACCATCAAATTGTGCTATACTGTGGGCAAGGCAGGTGATCTTTATGAATCAGAACGACCCACCCACTGAACATATTCTGGCGTGTCTGTCGTCCTCTCCCTCCAATGCAAAGATCGTGCGGACGGCAGCAACGATGGCAAAGGCGTTCGGCGGGACCTTTACAGCTCTGTATGTCCGGACTCCGGATTCGGATCAGATGGGAAAAGAAGACTGTCGGCGCTTGCAGCAGCACATTCGTATGGCAGAGCAGGCAGGTGCCGACATTTCTACGATCTACGGGGATGACATTCCGCAGCAGATCGCAGAGTTTGCCCGCATCTCCGGCATTACAAAAATCGTGCTGGGGCGCTCCAGCGTACATCGCCGCCATTTCTGGAGTGGACCGTCACTGACTGAAAAATTGACGATGACTGCGCCTAATCTGGATATTTACATCATCCCGGATGCTTCTGCAGAGAACGGCTACGGTTCAGGACGGAAGCTGTTCACCCGTCCGCTTCTGCCGTCTGTCCGTGATCTTCTGATTACCGCAGGCATCCTGAGCTGCATCACGCTCATCGGCTTCTTTTTCCTGCAGCTGGACTTTGCGCGTTATAACATTATTATGCTCTATATGCTGGGGATGCTGTTCACCGCATTGTGTACCAGCGGTTACACCTGCGGTGTGCTGGGGTCCGTTGCCAGTGTAGCATTGTACAATTTCTTCATGACCGAGCCATACCTGACATTCCATGCGTATGACCCCGGTTATCAGGTTACGTTTGCCCTGATGCTGACCTCCGCAATTATTACCTGTACGTTGACGACACGGTTGAAAGACCATGCAAAAAAGTGTCTGCGCAGGCAGCATTCCGGACAAAAGTACTATTTGATACGAATCAGCTTTTACAGAAAGCCAAAAGTGAAGAAGAAATCTTTCACTGACGGCATCCCAGCTGATGAAGCTGCTGAACCGGAGCCTGATCGTCTACCCGGAACAAAACGGAGATCTTGGGCAGAACAGGTTTTTGGAGTTGACGGGGAAACGGCGCAAAACATCTTTTCTGCACCGGAAGAACGGGATGCAGCAAATTGGACGTTTGCCAACAAAAAGCGTTCCGGTGCAGGCACGGATAGCTACCCGGATGCAAAGGGACTTTATCTTGCACTTCGGACCGGAGGCGGCGTGTTTGGAGTGATCGGGATCGATCTGTCCGAAAAAGCCGCTGGATGCCTTTGAAAACAGTGTGCTGCTTTCCATTCTGGGCGAAGGTGCGCTGGCCATCGAAAACCGCAGAAATGCGCTGGAAAAAGAGCAGGCAACAGTGCAGGCAAAAATGAAGAGCTGCGGGCAAACCTGCTGCGCACGATCTCCCATGACCTGCGCACCCCGCTGACCTCCATTTTCCGGCAATGCCAGCAATCTGCTTTTCAACGGAGAAACGCTGGATACAGAGACCCGGAACAAGATCTGCACCGATATTTTTGACGATGCAC
>ENA-OQES01000323-OQES01000323.1-human-gut-metagenome-genome-assembly--contig:-NODE-323-length-20822-cov-10.429089_pt1 | contig 20822 bp, 17 predicted proteins | sample MGYA00242798_ERZ504641 | MGnify/ENA primary metagenome ERZ504641 (study PRJEB26092, sample SAMD00036327) | human gut metagenome | host: Homo sapiens | study: EMG produced TPA metagenomics assembly of...
TGCTGGCGTTTTTCTTTTATCTGACGCAGCACATCTGGCATGCTCTTTGCGAATCCAAGAATTCTGGTATAGATGCAGGAAGATTCCCGGTATCTCAACATTATCTTCTTTTTTTACGGCTAACAGAATATGCAGCAGACCTCTGCTGATACGGCTGTAAGTCAGTTTCATTTTGTTTTTAAAAGCTGACAGAACTGTTCGAAGTTTCAGAAACTGATTCCGGTTTCGGATGATACGGTTTGCAAGATCCTCGGATATATCCTGATACTCACATAGAGATCTCCGGGTTTCGCAGAGCAGGCGGTATTTTAATAAAAGGGAGAAATCATTTGTTTCAATGGGACAAGAGTGATTCCATGCATCCCGTAACAGGCGCAGGGCGTTTTTCAGGAAGCTGGTTCTGCAACAGTTCGGAGAATCCGTCCGGTGTCTGCTGAGGATCTGCCGGATATCTGCTGAATGGCTGCTCCTCCCAATGTCTCAGGGCATTCCGAATGGCAGAGGCAGAACTTGACTGTGGCTGAAGTTTTAGTGTCGTGGTATCCGGAAGAGTCCCGCTTTAACGTGTATGGTACCATCCTGCTGTTCTGCTTTTTGCAGTGCTTCAGATATTCAATCCAAGAATATTATTGGGTTCAGAAAGAATCTGTGAAACGGAAGCATCACCGGTTAATTTTTGCCAAAGCCTGGTGTCTGGCGGCAGGAAAAGAATGTCCTTTTTTTAATGCATCCTGAAGCATATGGCTGTAAGTATCTGATTCGGAGAGAAGCATCTGTGCAATATGCTGTAAAACAGAAAGCTCTCCGCATTCACTTCCAAAGCATAATGTATCGATGCATCCCAGACCTTCCAGAATAGAGATGGCGCCTTGGGCGAAGAATTCGGCACTGCCGGATGCATAGCAGACAGGAAGCTCACAGATAGCCGATGCGCCGTTTAGAAGTGCCATATGCGCACGGGAATGCTTGGATAGAAGCGTGGTATGACAACAGAGCAGATTTTTGAAGCATTCAAGATCCTGAAGGAAAAAGGTGCCGAGGAATTCGGTATCCATGCATTCCTTGCAAGCAATACTGTGACAAATGAGTATTATCCGATGCTGGCGAAAGAGATGTTTGAAATGGCAGTGAAACTTCAGAAAGAGACAGGCGCTCATGTGAAGTTTATCAACCTTTCCGGTGGTGTTGGAATCGCTTACAAACCAGATCAGACTCCGAATGATATCAGAGAGATCGGTGAGGGTGTCCGCAAAGTATACGAAGAAGTACTTGTTCCGGCCGGAATGGGTGATGTTGCAATCTATACAGAGATGGGACGTTTCATGATGGGACCGTATGGCTGCCTGGTAACTAAGGCAATCCATGAGAAGCATACTCATAAAGAATATATTGGTGTGGATGCGTGTGCTGTAAACCTGATGCGTCCGGCAATGTATGGCGCATACCATCATATCACTGTTATGGGAAAAGAAGACCAGCCATGTGATCATATGTATGATGTGACAGGTTCTCTCTGCGAAAACAATGATAAGTTTGCAATTGACCGCTATCTTCCGAAGGTTGATATGGGAGATCTTCTTGTGATCCATGATACAGGAGCTCATGGTTTTGCCATGGGATATAACTACAATGGTAAACTGAAATCTTCTGAGATCCTTCTCCATGAAGATGGAAGTTTCGAGATGATCCGCCGTGCCGAGACACCGAAGGATTATTTCGCAACATTTGACTGCTTCCCGATTTATGAGAAATTACTGGAAGATATGGAATAATGTTGTGATTATTCTGTGATTTACTGTCCTGTGGTATTGACGGGGCAGATATGACATAAAAACACACAAAAAGAAAGGTACTGATCTGTGCATGATGCTGGAAGGTTAGTGCCTTTCGTTTTGCATGGAGAAACAGTGATTTCAGAAGAATATACTGTAAAAATTTCGTCTGTTCGGAGGTAGACGTATGATTAAATATGAATATGAAACAGGAATGTGTAAACAGCTGCATTACAATGGTCTGTGGAGTGTACAATATGAGGGTGTTCCCGGACATTTTAAAAAAGTAAAGATGGTCTGTCCCTGCATCAGAGACGAATGTGATCAGGAGTGTGAAGTGTTTAAGAACATACCGGAAATAAAAGCAGCAGATCAGGAATGGCATATGAGAGATGAGAGATAGAATAATGGGAGATAAGGAAAAAGAATACAGAGACAAAAGAACAGGCATGCAGACTGTAAGGTCTGTCATATTTGCTATTGTGCTTATAATTACAGGTTTTACCAGTATAATATCTGTGGCAGATAATACTTATGCAGCAGACGAATATCGAGTGCATAAATCTGAGGTGGTTGTAAAGACCGGTGCCACTTATACAGTAAAGATCCTGAATCATGATACAAAAGTGAGTCCAAAGAAGTTTAAATGGACCAGCAGTAACTCAAAATGTGTAAAGGTTGTAAATGGCAGGATATATGGTTTAAAGCCCGGACAGGCAACGATCACAGCACAGATGAGTGGACTGAAAGTAAACTGCGAGGTTTTTGTCTGTAATAAAACGGAAACAGTTCATTTTTAAGAAATACAAAAAACAGGTGAAAGTAACGGCAGGAAAGACAATTATTCTGGAGCCGCAGAAGTATGGAAAAAGGCTGACTTATACTTCTTCTGATAAAACGGTGGCAACTGTATCAAAGAAAGGAAAAGTTACTGCAAAAAAGGCGGGAAATGTCAAAATCACCAGTGTTTCTTATGGTACTGACAGGTATGTATCAGAGATAGAAGTGATCGTCCTGCCGGCAGCGTCAGAAACTCCGGAAATTACGCCTACACTGACGCCGGATGAACCAGCACCATCTGTGACCCCGGAGCCGACGGTAACGGTCACGCCAACTCCGAAAATCACACCAGCACCGGAAGATGAGGAAAAGTTCCGGAAACCCCTGGATGGAGTTACTCATTATATTTTGCACAGAGGTGAACAGACAGAAGCACCTGAGAATTCCGTGCCTGCCTTTGAGATGGCAGGACGCAATGGGGCGGAGTTTGTGGAGACAGATGTGAGAGAGACCGCAGATGGAGTTCTGGTTGTCTCTCATGATGATTCTTTGCTGCGGATGTGCGGGGAGGACAGGCTTATTTCAGAGATGACTTATGAGGAGATAAAGCAGTATCCGATTATAAATGGAAGAAATGCTTCGCAGTATCCGGATAATCTTATTCCTACACTGGAACAGTATATTGCATGCTGCAATAAGTACTCTGTGACGCCGGTGATTGAAATAAAGTCAATCCGTACGGAAGAAGCCATGAATTTGTTCATGCAGCTTCTGACTGAATCACAGAAAGAGCCGGTACTCATCTGTTTTCGCATAGAAACACTTGGTAAACTGCGTGAGATGGGATTTACAGGAAAAATGCAGTGGATCCGTACAGTGCGCATGAATGCTTCTATGATACAGCAGTGTAAGAAATATGATCTGGACATAAGTGCAGAGTATAAAAATATCAGTATGAATGATATCAACAATGCTCATCAGAATGGAATCCGCATATCCGTATGGCTTTGCCGGAATGAAGATATGGTAGACATTTTCAGGAAAATGGGTGCGGATTATATCACGTATGAGAAGTGGAATACAGATGAAGTAAAAATACGACAGGATTAGCAGAAAATCAAGGTAGACATTTAGCAGAAAAATAAGTAAAATACAAGATGTAGATATAAATTGTAAGCAGAACAGTAACAGTTCACTATTGCTATAAGAAAGGACTGAACAGTTGTATATATTTTATATACTGCTGAAAAAGAGGAGGAGAGAGTAATGGAAAAAAATAGCAGCTATGGTGCTGGCAGGTGTTCTGGCAGCAGTTCCGGTCAGTACGACCGGTGCAGCGGAATTTCAGGATGGAGCAGATACACAGAATTTCATCTTGGCAGCCGGAGAGGAAACTTCAACAGACACAGATGAAAGCAAAGGGATAAGTGCAAATGACAGTGTCGTTGAAGGACTTGACAAACCTCTGGTTTTCTATCCCAACACTTACTATAAATTTAATGTGACCGGTGCCGGAACGCAGAATACGAATCCTGTTGAGGGAGATGTCAGATGGACACCATTATACTGGAGTCTTTCTCTCAAACCGCAGGAAAGCGATATTCACAGGAAATGGGAAATCGGTTCTGCAAAGGGTATTTATACAAAGGTGGAACGTGCATACAATATATATATCTTTTTCCAGAGAGAAGAATATACAGGAGGTATATGGGAGAAAAACGATATTGTACAACCTGTGAGATATCAGTTCAATGCAGCTCCGTTAACTGAACAGGGTGGAAGCTATAAGTACCTGATAGGCGGAATTGGATATAAGATTTTAAATGAAAGAGAAGTAAGCGTTACAGGTCTTGCTGCGGAATATAATGTGATACAGATTCCGGCTACAGTTGTGATCAATGATAAAGTTTATAAAGTAACTACAATTGACAAGAATGCCTTCAGCGGGAACAAAGAAATTACAGATGTTATTTTTGGAAATAATGTAACAACGATTGGAAAATATGCGTTTAGCCAGTGCCCGAATCTGCGGAACATAAGATTTGGCAGCAGAGTAAAAAGAATTGGCAGCAACGCATTTGCACAGTGTACAAAACTGCGAAATTTTATACTTCCTGCCAGTGTCAGACATATAGATGCCAGAGCTTTTTACCAGTGCCCGGCGGTCAAAGTGATCAGGGTCAACAGTACAGCACTGAACTATGTTGGAAAAAAAGGCTTTTGCGGTCAACAAAACCGTAACTATCAGACTTCCTGAGAAGCTGTTTGCCAGATATCAGAAACTGATCAAGGCAAGCAATGTGTATTCTAAAACGAGGTTTGTGAAATATTAAAAAAACTCAAAAATGCCCTTGCCATTTCGACAAAAACGTGATATGATAATACTCGTTTCAATGCCGGCATGTCGGAATGGCAGACGAGGCAGACTCAAAATCTGTTGTGGGCAACCACGTGTGGGTTCAAGTCCCACTGCCGGCATTAAAAAGTAAGCGAAGCCTTTGTTTGTGAAGGTTTTCGCTTTTTTTTTATTTGCCGTATTGAACAGTTCAGATAATTCTAAAATCTTTATGAAATTTATCTCGCTTTTCTTGAAAAAGAGATGAATAAGTGATATGGTACATCATAACAAAACGAAATGGAGGAAAAGCCAATGAACCTTGATAATAAAAAGCCTGGCAGAAAACCGCTTTATGTATATTATATCATTGCGGCAGTTATTATCATTCTTCTGAATGTGCTGTTACTTCCTGCAATTGAGGGACGAAAGGTACAGACGACTGATTACAGTACTTTCCTGACAGGAGTAGAGAAGGATTACGTTAAGACAGTAGAAATTCAGGATGATTATATTTATTATGTAGCAGAGAGTGACGGACAGGAGGGTTATTTCAGAACTGTCAAGATGAATGATCCTGACCTTGTAGACCGTTTGCATGATGCAAATGTCAAGTTCGGTGCAGCAGCACCACAGCAGACATCTATCTGGATCAGTCTGATCGCAGGATATGTACTGCCGATTGCCATCTTTATCCTTCTTGGAAGGTGGCTCAGCAAGAAGATGATGAGTTCCATGGGCGGAGGTCCCGGTGGGGCAATGTCATTTGGAAAGAGTAATGCGAAAGTATATGTGAAATCATCTACGGGAATCAAATTCTCAGATGTAGCGGGAGAGGATGAAGCCAAGGATCTTCTGACAGAAATCGTAGATTATCTTCATAACCCGCAGAAATACAGAGAAATCGGTGCATCTATGCCGAAAGGAGCCCTTCTTGTAGGCCCTCCGGGTACAGGTAAAACACTTCTTGCAAAAGCGGTAGCCGGTGAAGCGGAAGTTCCGTTCTTCTCAATTTCCGGTTCTGAATTCGTGGAAATGTTTGTTGGTATGGGCGCTGCCAAGGTGCGTGATCTTTTCAAACAGGCGAATGAGAAAGCTCCATGTATTGTGTTTATCGATGAGATCGACACAATTGGCAAGAAACGTGATGGTGCCGGATTTACAGGCGGCAATGATGAGCGCGAGCAGACTCTGAACCAGCTGCTTACAGAGATGGATGGTTTTGACGGCTCCAAAGGTGTTGTGATCCTTGCGGCAACCAACAGACCGGATTCCCTTGATCCCGCACTTCTTCGTCCCGGACGTTTTGACAGACGTATTCCTGTTGAACTTCCGGATTTAAAAGGACGTGAGGAAATCCTTAAAGTCCATGCAAAGAAGATTAAGATCGCAGATTCCGTACGTTTTGATGAGATTGCGAAAGCTGCAGCCGGAGCTTCCGGTGCAGAACTTGCAAATATTGTCAATGAAGCAGCACTTCGTGCAGTACGTGACGGCAGAAAATTTGCCACCCAGGCAGATTTTGAGGAGAGTATCGAGGTAGTTATCGCAGGATATCAGAAGAAGAACAGGGTTCTTTCCAATAAAGAAAAACTGATAGTTGCTTATCATGAAATCGGACATGCGCTGGTTGCAGCAAAGCAGACCGAATCTGCACCGGTCCACAAGATCACTATTATTCCGCGTACATCAGGAGCACTCGGATATACCATGCAGGTGGATGACGGAGATCATTATCTGATGACAAAGGAAGAACTTGCAAATAAGATAGCGACCTTTACAGGCGGTCGTGCCGCTGAGGAACTGATCTTCCACTCTATTACAACCGGAGCATCCAATGATATCGAACAGGCGACTAAGCTTGCAAGAGCAATGATCTCCAGATATGGTATGAGTGAAGACTTCGATATGGTTGCCATGGAGAATGTGACAAATCAGTATCTGGGCGGAGACTCCAGCTTAAGCTGTTCTTTTGAGACACAGACTCTTCTGGATAAGAAGGTTGTGGAGCTTGTCAGGATGGAACACCAGAAAGCACTGAAAATCCTTCAGGACAATATCGGAAAGCTCCATGAACTTGCAAAATATCTGTATGAGCATGAAACAATTACAGGTGAGGAATTTATGAAGATCCTGAATGCACCTGTACAGGTTCCCACTGTAGTGGCAGAATCTGAAAGTAATACAAAGTCTGAGAACAATGCAGAATCCGAAAACAGTACAGAAGCTGATGCAGATACATCTTCCGGGAAAGTGAATCTGCAGAAGTGATATTTTCTCAAGATATACAAGCCAAAAGTCCATTGCCGCAGGCAATCCGGAAATTTGGTTATGTCACTGAAAACTGAGTGAACAGCAATGAAAGCAGCAGAGGCGATTTGAGCTTCTGCTGCTTTTCCTTGTTGCCAATTAACTCCGGTTCGGTTATAATTCGTAATAGTGAACGCAGCATCCTGGATGTTTTTTGGAAGAAAGAAGGGAATGAAGATGGATTGCCGAACTGCAGAAGGAATGGTGAGTAGTTATATTAAACATGATCTTCCATTAAATGAACTGGAAGAGTTTCTCGATCATGTACAGAATTGTTCTTCCTGTTATGATGAACTGGAAACATATTTTATTGTACATGAAGTAACACAGCAGCTTGATGATGACAGCAGCGATTCGGTTCTGGATTTCAAAAAACTGCTGGAACAGGATATCCGGAAATCCAGAAGATATATCCGCAAGAAGAAAGCCAGTTGGCTGATGTTTGGAGTAAGTATATGCCTTCTGATCGCTACGATTGCGGCAATATTGATTTTTGTAATGATGGAGACAAATTACATTCTATAAAAACACTGGAGGATTTTATGAGCGAAAAAATATTACTGATTGACGGACACAGTATTCTGAACAGAGCTTTTTATGGTCTGCCGGATCTTACAAATTCAGAAGGAAAACACACAGGGGCAGTATATGGTTTCCTGAATATCCTTTTTCGGACGATCGAGGAAGAGAAGCCTCAGTATCTGACAGTGGCATTTGACCTGAAGGCACCGACTTTCCGCCATAAGATGTTTGAAGCATACAAGGGAACACGTAAACCCATGCCTGAAGAACTGAGAGAGCAGGTACCGCTGATCAAAGAGATGCTTACTGCAATGGGTGTGAATGTTGTGACAAAAGAAGGCTACGAAGCGGATGATATACTGGGAACTCTGGCCAGAAAAAGCGAAGCGGCAGGAATGGATGCGACAATCCTTTCCGGTGACAGAGATCTGCTTCAGCTTGCGACAGATAAGGTTATGATCCGTTTGCCAAAGACTGTAAGGGGCAAGACCACCATAGAGGATTATCATGCACAGCAGGTGATCGAGAAATATCAGGTGACACCTCCTCAGATCATTGAGTTAAAGGCTCTGATGGGTGACAGTGCTGACAATATTCCGGGAATCCCGGGAGTAGGTGAGAAGACTGCCACAAAGATTATTGTGGAGTATGGAAGTATTGAGAATGCTCATGAACATCTGGAAGAGCTGAAGCCAAACAGAGCCAGGGAATCAATGAGAGAACATTATGATATGGCGCAGATGAGCAAGGCTCTGGCTACGATCTGTACGGACAGTCCCATAGAGTTTTCGTATGAAAAGGCAAAACTGGGAAATCTTTATACAAAAGAAGCTTTCCTTCTCTGCAGACAGCTGGAATTTAAGAATCTGCTTAACCGTTTTGACTCTGCGGCCGTACAGGAAGATACGCTGGAACAGGAGTTTTTCACATGTGCAGACTTGGCAGGCTGTGAAGCGCTGTTTGCGAAAGCGGAAGCAGGAAAGACAGCGGGTGTTTCTCTGGTTACAGAGAATGGCAGGGTACTTGGTGCAGGACTTGCGCTGAATGAAGAGGAAATTTATTATATTCCTGTAGAAGGGATGATCACAGAAGGTTATCTCTGCGGAAAATTGGAAGGGCTCCTTCATAAAGTATCTGAATCCAACACAGAGAACATTATGAAATCTAATACAGATGATGTGAAGAAGGATCCGGAAAATGAGATATCTGATGTCAATACAGACGGTACTCTGAAATATGATAAAAAATTTGTATGTGCATTGGATGTAAAGGCATTGCTCAAGCATATAAAATCTGATGATCCGATGGCTGTATTTGATGCAGGTGTGGCTGCATATCTGCTGAATCCTCTGAAATCCTCCTATACTTACGATGATATGGCAAAGGAATATCTGAATGGTCGTATCCTGCCTGCAAGAGAGGAACTTCTTGGAAAGAAAACAGTGGAAAAAGCATGGGAGGAGAGTGCAGAGGGGCTTGCAGCATGGGCCTGCTACATGGCCTATACAGCACTTGCCTGCCGGAAACCCATGTGTGAAGCACTGCGTGATACAGGTATGTGGAATGTATATACACAGATTGAGCTTCCACTGATCTTTACTCTTGATTCCATGGAAAAATGGGGAATCAGCGTGAAGAGTGAAGAACTGAAAAGCTACGGTGAGAAACTAAGTGTACGTATTGGAGAACTGGAGAAGCAGATCTGGCAGCAGGCAGGGGAAGAGTTTAATATCAATTCTCCGAAACAGATGGGAGTGATCCTGTTTGAAAAGCTTGGCCTTAAGGGTGGAAAGAAAACAAAGACAGGTTATTCCACAGCGGCAGATATTTTGGAAAAGCTTGCACCGGAGTATCCCATTGTAAAGGATATTCTGGAGTACCGTCAGCTTGCGAAACTGAAATCTACTTATGCAGACGGGCTTGTTGGTGAGATCGCAGAGGACGGCAGGATTCATTCTACTTTTAACCAGACAATTACAGCAACAGGAAGGATCAGCAGCACAGAGCCGAATCTTCAGAATATCCCTGTAAGAATGGAGCTTGGAAGACTGATCCGTAAGGTATTTGTTCCGGAAGAGGGATATGTATTTCTGGATGCGGACTATTCCCAGATCGAGCTTCGCGTTCTGGCGCATATGTCAGGGGATGAGAAACTGATCCAGGCATATAAAGAAGCCCAGGATATCCACAGACATACAGCATCAGAGGTATTCCATGTGCCCTTTGATGAGGTGACAGATCTGCAGAGGAGAAATGCCAAGGCAGTAAATTTTGGAATCGTTTATGGGATCAGTTCCTTTGGGCTCAGCCAGGATTTAAGTATCACACGAAAAGAAGCAGCAGAATATATTGAAAGATATTTTGAAACTTATCCAAAGATCAAAGGATTTCTTGACGGACTGGTGGAAGAGGGAAAAGAAAAAGGATATGTGACTACCATGTTTGGCAGACGCAGGCCGATCCCAGAACTGAAATCCGGTAATTTTATGCAGAGGTCTTTTGGGGAGCGAGTAGCCATGAATTCTCCAATACAGGGAACTGCGGCGGATATCATTAAAAATTGCAATGAACCGTGTGTACAGACGATTAAAGGATGAGAATCTTAAATCCCGTCTTGTACTTCAGGTACACGATGAACTTCTGATAGAGACCTGTAAAGAGGAAATCCCGCAGGTTTCTGCTATTCTTGAAGAAGAGATGAAAGGTGCCGCAAAGCTTTCCGTAGAACTGGAAGTCGATATGCATCAGGGTAATAACTGGTATGAGGCGAAGTGATGATGATAACAATAGGAATTACCGGCGGAGTGGGTGCCGGAAAAAGTACAGTGCTTGATTTTCTTGAAGAAAAGTATCAGGCATATGTGATGAAAGCAGATGAGATCGGGCATCTGGTGATGGAACCGGGGCAGTCCTGTTATGAACCGGTGATTGCACTATTTGGAAGACAAATCATAAAAAATGATAAAACTATTGACCGCAGACAGGTTTCGGATGTAGTATTTTCACATCCAGAGCTTCTGGAGAAATTAAACCAGATCATCCATCCTGCTGTGAAACAGTACATCAGAGAGCAGTTAGCTGTAAAGAAACAGCAGGGACAGAAGATATGTGTGGTGGAAGCTGCACTCCTTCTGGAAGATCATTATCAGGAGTTTTGCGATACGATATGGTATATTCATACGGATGAAGAGATCCGTATCAGGAGACTGATAGAGAACCGCGGTTATACAAGAGAGAAATCAGTCAGTATCATTGCCAGTCAGGCACCGGAGACTTTTTTTCGGGAAAAATGCAGACTATGTTGTGGTAAATAACGGAGATTTTGCACAGACCAGACGGCAGATTGAGGAAGGAATCAGAAAATATGAGACTTTGTAGCATTGCCAGCGGAAGCAGCGGAAACTGTATTTATGTGGGCTCAGATAATACCCATCTTCTGGTGGATGTAGGCATCAGCGGAAAAAGAGTAGAACAGGGATTGAATTCTCTGGAATTGACAGGAAAAGATATTGATGGTATCTTGATTACACATGAACATTCGGATCATATCAAAGGTCTGGGCGTGATCGCAAGGAAACATCAGATACCGGTTTATGCGACTGAAGGAACTGTGGAAGCTTTATCTCACATGAATCTTGGAAAAATGCCGGAAGGGATTTTTCGTGAGATACACGAAGATGAGCCTTTTGAGATTAATGATCTGACAGTGAATCCTTTTACGATCCCTCATGATGCTGCACAGCCCGTAGGATACCGGGTAGAGTGTGGAGAGCATTCTGTGGGGATTGCTACAGACCTTGGAAAATATAATGAGTACATAGTCGGTAATCTGCAGAATCTGGATGCGCTTCTTCTGGAAGCAAATCATGACATCCGTATGCTGCAGGTTGGAAAATATCCCTATTATCTGAAACAGAGAATCCTTGGAGACAGGGGACATCTTTCCAATGAGAATGCAGGCAGGCTTTTATGCAGGCTGCTGCATGACAATATGAAAGGGATTTTCCTTGGACATCTGAGCAGGGAAAATAACTATGAGGAACTGGCATATGAAACCGTCTGTTCAGAAGTAACCTTAGGTGACAACCCTTATAAGTCGCGTGATTTCAGAATTCAGGTGGCACAGAGGGATTGCATATCAGAAGTAATTACAGTGTAGAAAGGACAAAGAACTTATGAAAAAGACAATCATCACAGTAGTAGGAAACGATACCGTAGGAATTATTGCAAAGGTTTGTACTTATCTTGCAGACAATAATGTAAACATTCTTGATATCTCCCAGACCATCGTACAGGGATATTTCAACATGATGATGGTAACAGATGCCAGCAAATGTGAGAAAGACAACGGAGTTCTTGCCAAAGAACTGGAAGCCCTTGGAGATAAGATCGGTGTAGTGATTCGCTGCCAGCATGAAGATATCTTCAATGTAATGCACAGAATCTGAGAAAATCTAAGCAGGTAAGCCACTGAGGGACTTTCCTGTATCAGATTGCCTGAAAAATGCTGAGAGAACATACAAGGGAGAAAAACAAAATGATCAATATTTTTGAAGTAAATGAAACGAATAAAATGATCGAGCAGGAGAATCTGGATGTGCGTACCATTACTATGGGTATCAGCCTTCTGGACTGTATTGACAGTGATCTTGCTGTTTTAAATGAGAAAATCTATAAAAAGATCACAACCTGTGCAAAGGATCTGGTATCTACAGGTGAGGCTATTTCCGGTGAATATGGAATTCCGATCGTAAATAAAAGAATTTCCGTAACTCCGATTGCATTGATTGGCGGAGCTGCATGTAAGACAAAGGAAGATTTTGTAACTATTGCAGAAACTCTGGATAAGGCTGCCAAGGTGGTAGGCGTAAACTTTATCGGCGGTTATTCTGCACTGGTAAGCAAGGGAATGACTCCTGCTGAGAGACTTCTGATCGAATCTATCCCACAGGCTATGGCGAAGACAGAGCGTGTTTGCAGTTCTGTAAATGTTGGATCTACACGTACAGGTATCAATATGGATGCTGTTAAGCTGATGGGTGAGATCGTTCTGGAAACAGCGAAAGCTACCAAAGATCAGGATTCCCTGGGATGTGCGAAGCTGGTTGTATTCTGTAATGCACCGGATGATAACCCGTTTATGGCAGGTGCTTTCCATGGTGTGACAGAAGCAGACACTATCATTAACGTTGGTGTCAGCGGACCTGGCGTTGTTAAGACTGCGCTGGAACAGGTAAGAGGTAAGGATTTTGAAACTCTTTGTGAGATGATCAAGCGTACTGCCTTCAAGGTAACACGTGTTGGTCAGCTGGTAGCACAGGAGGCTTCCAGACGCCTTGGTGTTAAGTTTGGTATCGTGGATCTGTCTCTGGCTCCTACTCCTGCAATTGGTGACAGTGTTGCTGAGATCCTTGAGGAGATTGGTCTGGAGCATGCAGGTGCACCGGGCACAACAGCAGCGCTTGCTCTGTTAAATGACCAGGTTAAGAAGGGTGGAGTTATGGCTTCTACAGCAGTTGGTGGTTTGAGTGGTGCATTTATTCCGGTCAGCGAGGATCAGGGTATGATCGATGCAGTGAATGCAGGGGCACTGACTCTTGAGAAGCTGGAAGCTATGACTTGTGTATGTTCTGTAGGTCTTGATATGATTGCAATTCCCGGAGATACGAAGGCTTCTACGATTGCGGGTATTATTGCGGATGAGTCTGCAATTGGTATGGTGAACCAGAAGACTACGGCGGTTCGTCTGATCCCGGTAATTGGTAAGGGGGTTGGCGAAGTGGTTGAGTTCGGTGGACTGCTTGGTTATGCACCGATCATGCCGGTGAACCAGTTCTCCTGTGATGCGTTTGTGCAGCGTGGCGGAAGGATTCCGGCACCGATCCATAGCTTTAAAAACTGATAAAAAAGGCCAGAAACTTCGGAAAAGGGGAGTTTCTGGCTCTTTTTATGTTCAAGAGGGACGCGGAGCGGAAAATATTTTGTCTGGGGTGCGGTTTCGGAGCCTAAGATATTCTAAGTTTCCATAAATCTGCTAAAAGCATGAGCCGTCTTGTCAAACTCGCTCCGTTGCAAACTTCGCTCAGACAGTGAGGCAGACGGTGGTTTTAAGCTATGATGGACTGGATTGTTTGTATTATTTTATGGAATTACTATAAATAAAAGAAATGTCCTGCTTTAAAGGGATTCCAGTATATGCAGAAGTCGGGTGTTGTCCTGGGGGTGCATGATGCAGAAGCGGATGTATTCGCCGTCCAGGCATTCGAAGGAGGAGCAGTCACGGATCATGAGACCCTGACGGATGCAGGCGTCGAAGACGTCCCGGGAGGTCAGGCCGGGCTTCTGGATTTTCAGGAGGAGAAAGTTGGCGTAGGCCGGGTAGGTTTTGTAAGTGGGAATATTCTCCAGTGCTTTGAGCAGTCGGGTGCGTTCTGAGAGGATGAGGTCTCGGGTATGGCGGATGTAGTTTTTGTCCTGGAGCATCAGCTCGCCGGCCAGGGCTCCCAGACTGTTGAGAGACCATGGTACCTGTTTTTCTTTCAATTTTTTTGAGAAATTCCAGGTTCCCGGTGATTCCGTAGCCAAGACGCATACCTGGGGCTGCGTAGAATTTTGATACGCCGCGCAGAATCATAAGGTTCATGAATTCTCTGGTAAGGCTGACAGCAGTGATCTCATTGATATCCGGGGCAAATTCTACATAAGTTTCGTCGATCATCACGAAAATGTTCCGCTCATTGCAGAAGGAAACGATTCTGCGCAGGTCATTTATGCTAATTGCAGATGAGGTAGGATTATTTGGGTTGCAGAGGATGAGAAAATCGTATTTTCCATCCAGAGTCCGGCAAAAGTCATCTACATTGAGAACAAAGTTATCCTCTTCACGCAGGTGGTAGTATTCCTGAGTGCTTCCGGAGAAGGAGAGTTCCCTGGAGTATTCTGAATAGGTCGGACCCAGGATAAGGGTATGCTTTGGATTTCGTTCCTGTATCAGCAGTGCGATCAGTTCGCTGGAACCATTTCCGGGCAGGATGAATTCAGCAGGAATATTACAATATTCTGAAATTGTGCTGCGAAGTGAAGTATAATCTCTGTCTGGATAAGAAGACAGGATATCCAGCCGTCCTGCAAGCTGTTCCTTTACATGCTCGGAAAGTCCCAGCGGATTTACATTAGCCCCAAACTTCACAATTTCCTCCGGCTTAAGCTGATAGACCTCACATATTTTCTCAATATCACTCCCATGAAAAACCATTTTTGTTGTTGACATATAATATCCCTCATTTCTATATAAATAATCTATTTAAACTTAAAATTACCACATAGCAGATCGCAGATCTTTTCTGAACATTATTTTAACACTTATCACATAGTTCTGTAAACATCACTGTTTACATATTGCTATTCTGAAATATACAGGTCCCAATATCATTGCAGCAGGCATTTAACAGAAGGCAAGTCCCCACCCACTGCTTATTGCTTTTTGCAACTACCGCAGGGGATTTACTTGATTCGATTAAATAAGTCTCCTGCGGTGGTGCAGAAAGCAAGCAATTCGGCATGCTGTCGAAAATGGAATATATGTCAATTTGCCAGTACACAGCGAAGGAATGGGAAGGGATTTCGGGCGCATTTGAGGGTTCATAGTAATTCTTGGTATTTGGGAAGTTGCGTTATTCAAAAAAATTCTCACTGTCTGAGCGAAGCGAGTTTGAGATTTTTTCGAATGTTTTTAGCAACTTCCCAAATGCCTTAGAATTACATGGTTCCGAAACTAAGCCCGAAATCCCTTCCCATTCCTTCGCGTCCCTTTTGGGAAAAAAGTAAAAAACTAAACCTCTTGACATATCTGCATTAGCGTGGTAAAGTAAACACATCAAAACCGATGAGAAAGAAGAGTAAACAACCAAGAATCATTCCAGAGAACGGCAATTGGTGGGAAGCCGTATGAAACTGATTGTTGAATGGCCTTTCGAGGGCGGCCCGAAATCTTGATAAGCGTGAGAGTAGGCACCGACGGGAACCGAACCCGTTATAAATCAGGAGTGTATGTTTGTACATGAGAAAGTGGACAATTCGTCAATTTGAGTGGTACCGCGATAATAAGATTCTTATTACCGTCTCAAGCAACAGATAGCTTGTGGCGGATTTTTTATATATAAAGAGAATCTGTTATATGGCACCCCTGTAATGCAGGAAAATCTGCTGATGGCAGGTGGATATCACAGCAGTTGACACATCCGGGAAAAAGAGGAATCCGGGGAGTTCTTTCTCACAGACAGTAACAAGGGATTGGCAAACATCCCTGAGACTATGGCAGTTTAAAAAACCATGAACTGCTAAATAAGATGTAGAGAGAGGAAAAAGACTATGAAAAAAGAGTATTAGCAATCGCAGCAACAGCAATGGCAACTATGATGATGGCATCACCGGTTATGGCACAGGATTTCAAGATCGGTATCTGCAATTATGTAGATGACGCTTCCTTGAATCAGATCGTAGACAACATCCAGTCCCGTCTGGAAGAAATCGGCAAGGAAAAAGACGTAAATTTTGATGTGTCCTATGATAACTGTAATGCAGATGCTAATGTTATGGAACAGATCATTTCTGATTTTCAGGCTGATAATGTAGATTTGATGGTAGGTATTGCAACACCTGTAGCAATGCGTATGCAGTCCGCAACAGAAGGAACTGATACACCGGTTGTATTTTCCGCAGTGTCTGATCCTGTAGGAAGCGGTCTTGTAGAGGATCTGGATGCACCTGGAGCAAACATTACAGGTACAAGCGATTATCTGGATACAGCATCCATCATGAAACTGATCCAGGCAGTGAACCCGGATGTAAAGAAAATCGGACTTTTATACGATATCGGACAGGATTCTTCTACAACAGCCATCCAGGAAGCCAAGGATTATCTGGATAAAGAAGGCATCGAATATGTAGAGCGTACAGGTACCACAACAGATGAGGTACAGCTTGCAGCAGATGCACTGGTGGCAGATGGCGTAGATGCAGTATTCACACCAACTGACAACACAATTATGACAGCAGAGCTTTCTATCTATGAGAAATTCATTGATGCAGGTATCCCACAGTATACAGGAGCTGACTCCTTTGCACTAAACGGTGCATTTGTCGGATATGGTGTTGATTATGCAAACCTTGGACAGAAGACAGCAGATATGATCGCAGACATCCTTATGAATGATGCAGATCCTGCAACAACATCTGTTGAAACTTTTGATAATGGTACTGCAACAGTAAACACAGAAACCTGCGAGGGACTTGGACTTGATCTTGAAACTGTTAAAAAAGATTTCGAGCCGTTATGCACACAGGTAAATGAGATCGTTACAGCAGAGAGCTTTGATGATGTAGAGAAATAATAAGGATATTCGGACAGCATTTTGAATAAATTCAGAATAAGTTCTGGGTTTATGGAATCCATTGTGCCGGTTGAAAAGACTGATATATTTTCTGGATTAAAATGAACAGCAGCAGATATTTTCTGTTGCTGTTCATTGAATGTAATAAAATAAATACAAATTGGAGGAAATCATCGTGACTATTGCGACTATACTCTCTCTTGGAGAGACCGCACTGAAACTTGGCCTGATCTGTTCATTGACAGTTCTTGCCCTGTTTCTCAGTTATTCCATGCTGAATGTCTGTGACCTTTCCACTGATGGCTGTTTCACACTGGGAGCAGCAGTGGGAGCAGCAGTGGCAGTCAGCGGACATCCTTTTTTTATCAATTTTTGCAGCTATGGCTGCAGGTATATGCTCGGGCTTTGTGACAGCCATACTTCAGACAAAGCTGGGTGTTGACAGTCTTCTTGCAGGAATTATCGTTAATACGGCTCTTTATTCTGTGAATATTGCAGTGATGGGAGGTTCCTCCCTGATCAATATGAACAGAACAGAGACGGTATTTTCCATGATGAAAGAAACATTGAAAAGTACACCGCTGAAAGGAAGAGGAGATATTGTGGTTGCTTTCATTGCAGTAGCCATTGTGATTGCCTTCCTTGTATTTTTCTTAAGGACAAGACTTGGTCTGGCAATCAGGGCAACAGGAAATAATGCAGATATGGTAAAATCCTCATCTATTAATCCGGTATTTACTACGATTGTAGGTCTCTGTGTTGCCAACTCCTTCACAGCACTTTCCGGGTGTCTTCTGTCTCAGTCACAGAAATCTGTAGATATCAATATCGGACAGGGAATGGTTACCATTGCGTTGGCTTCCCTGCTGATCGGTGGTACGATTCTTGGCAGAGGTGGAATTTTCGTGAGAGCTGTTGGCATGGTACTTGGATCTTTTATTTTCCGTCTGGTATATACCGTTGCACTGAGATTCAATATGCCGGCATTTATGCTGAAACTGGTATCTTCTGTGATCGTTGTGCTGGCTATTTCAGGTCCATATTTGAAAAAACAGTGGCCGCAGATTAAGAGAAGAATGACTCACAGGAAGGGAGTACAGTGATTTATGCTGAAGATAGAACATATTTCCAAGACTTTTAATCCGGGTACGGTAAACGAGAAACAGGCCATCAGAGATTTATCCCTGAATCTGGAGAAGGGCGATTTTGCAACGATCATCGGTTCCAATGGAGCTGGTAAATCCACTCTGTTTAATGCGATCTGTGGAGATTTTCTTACAGATTCCGGTGTGATCATGCTGGATGGACAGGATATTACTTTTATGCCCCAGCATGTACGTGCAAAGACCATCGGCCGCCTGTATCAGGATCCTATGAGAGGAACTGCACCCGGAATGACCATAGAAGAGAATCTGGCGCTTGCAGCAGGGAAAGGCGGATGGCTTTCCCATGTGTCCAGACAGGAGAAAGAGCGATTCCATGAAGAGCTGAAACTTCTGGATATAGGACTTGAGAAACGTATGACTCAGCCGGTAGGACTTCTCTCCGGTGGACAGAGACAGGCGCTGACACTTCTCATGGCAACCATGAATCCGCCCAAGCTTCTGCTTCTGGATGAGCATACAGCAGCCCTTGACCCGGGCACAGCAGAGAAGGTACTGAATCTTACGAAACGAATTGTAGAGGAACATCAGCTTACCTGTCTGATGATCACCCACAATATGCAGTCGGCCCTTGATCTGGGAAATCGTATTCTGATGATGGATTCCGGAGATATTGTGCTGGATATCCATGAAGAAGAAAAGAAAGGCCTGACAGTGGAAGGACTTCTGGAGAAGTTTAAGACAGGTGCCGGTAAGATGCTGGATAATGACCGTATTCTTCTTTCCGGAGAAAAGTAATTATAAAAATAACATGTAATTGTAAATGAAAGAACCATTATATACAGAAGTTATAGTTGTTGCCTGAAGCATACAGCCATGTTTTCTGATATAATGGTTCTTTTTGCCTGGTAGCGACTCTATTGCTTGCTGTAATTTGCAGAAGGTTCCTGCTCTGGTTTGAGTGTGATAAGTTTGCTCCCAACCGCTGCTGCGATGAATATCCAGATAAACATTTTAACCGGGAAGCAGAGGAAGAGAAGCATGGTTACTGCCAGTGGCTTTTTCATGATTCCGCCCAGAAGTGACGCAGTAACGATTGCAGCTCCAAATACCACATGTCCCCCGTCTGGCCCGCAGGTCAGCATTGCCATGCCGTATCCCATACATACTCCGGCAAAGATGACAGGGAAGAAATGTCCTCCCTTTAAACCGAACTGAATACATAGATTTGTCAGCAGAAGTTTGAAAAACGCGATAGCAATAAGTGCCAGTGGCAGATAGGAGGTGTAAGTTTTCATAAGTGTTCCCATCTGCTCTTCTCCGGAAAACATAAGTACAGGTAAGAATGAACCTGTGATTCCAAGACATAAACCTGCAAAAATTTCTCTGACAACTGCCGGGAATCTGTTGGAAATATTTCCGGTCAGTTTGTGTGTTGCCTGATAGAAGTATGCCAGGATAAGACCGCACAAAATATACAAAATCATAAGCAGATAGTCTTTTCTCTGGATTTCCACCATATCAAAGGATGGAAATCCGGAAAGCCCTGCACCAAAAAATGCAGATAAACCTGCATAAATACCAGTGCCTGCAGCCAGCGCGATTCCGTAAATAAATAATTTGGAACCCTTTGTTAAGGCTGCAAGATCTTCCTCGGAGTTTTCTTCTACTTCGAAAATACCGAACAGAGGTGCGTGAAACAGCACACTCATGGAGACTGCGGCACCAATCTGCGAATAATTTCTGGTATTCTGTTTGGCAAACTTCAGATTGTCTCCGGCCCAGTAGCATAAACCTACGATGATTCCGGTAAGTCCGGCTTCGGGACCTACACTGCTTCCTATGAGTAATGGCAGCAGTGCTGCCACCATCATTACAAGCATGTTTTTGTATTCGTATCTTTTTTCTGTTCTGACTTTTCCCATAACAGTTTCCAGATCTTCGGGATAGTCTCCGAATATTTTTCGGAAAATACCGATAATTGCCGCACCGGCTACACAGATAAGAATCGTATAATAGGGAACAGTGGTTTTTCCGGGAAGCCATTTCCACAGAAATTCAGTTCCGACTGCCATTATTTTCAGCAGGATCCATACCAGTGCACCGGCAACAGCACCAATGAGTGTACAGAACAGCCACAATTCAAGCTGGTTTTTTAAAGATACGTTTTTGGAGCTTTTTGTGTTATTCATATAGCCATAACCTTTTTGTCAACTTTCTGCCTTTCCGAAATTAATTCCAAGTACGATCATGTTGATACCCTGCATTAAAACAGAAAATGCGATCATATATCCTGCAGAGATCATGGTAAGTACAGGGTGGGTAAATGATACGATACTGACAATGACAGATAAAATACCACAGATAATGCTCAGGATTCCTTTTCCCTTAGAGGTGCTGTATGTCTTTATGCCACCGACAATCTGGAAAATACCATAGATCAGGATGACAGCACCGACCATATAAGCTGCCATTACATCTGTAATGAATCTCTGGATACCGCTGAAAGTAAAACAAGACCTGCAAGTCCTTCGAGAACACCGAGGATACATGCGCCGATTTCTTTCTTTTCATTTAGATAAAGAGAGGGCTACAAGTTCAATACCAT